>Ga0256895_1000522_pt1 | contig 8723 bp, 3 predicted proteins | sample MC6MC0668MT_FD_190194 | JGI IMG/M metagenome (GOLD analysis project Ga0256895, IMG submission 190194) | Metatranscriptome of enriched soil aggregate microbial communities from Iowa State University, Ames, United States - MC6-MC0668-MT... | ecosystem: Environmental > Terrestrial > Soil >... | reverse complement strand
CTCAGACACACTCACACTCACACCCACACACACTAACACATCCTCTCAAATCTTTGTAATAATCTTTTTTTTTAAAAAGCAATCTCACTTTTTCACTCTTCCTAGTGTAATAGTAGTAATAATATAGTGATAGTAGTAGTAGTAGTGATATTATTGGTTGTCTTTGTTAATTTGTTATTGTTAATTATTATATAGGAGAATTGTTTTTATTTATATATTTACATTACCAACACACACTCTCATATAATATATAACATACACAATATAAAAAAGTATCAAAGTGAATTAGAATATTATTATTGTTATTTATAGAATAATCAATAGTAATAATAATCATATATACACATACGATCATCATACACTCTCTCTACAGCATTTGTTGATTCAAATTCATTTCATTCTTAATATTTTATATTAAAAGTGCGCGCATCACTTTTATAATCTTATTTATTGATAAATCTTAAACAGAAAGAATTAGTTATAGGTTGTAGTAGTGATTGATTGATTGATTGTTGTGTTGTGTTATTTTGTTGTTGTTAATATTAGTAGTTTTAAAATTGTAGTAATATTATATATATATTTATATACATTATCCTCATCATACATCTCATATAATCTCTGTAAATTAGTTAAAATTGTATATAAAATAAAATAAAAATATGTCTACAGATAGTCCACTATCATCTCCATCAGGTTCCTCTATTATGAATCGAAGAGGAACATTCTCTAAAGCAAAGAGTTTTAGAAGAGCTGGTTTAAATTTAGAAGTAACACAAAGTTCAGGTCAACCTCATGTATTTAGATTTTTAAATGGTGAAGAATATTCAGGACCAGATATTTGTCATTCACCACCTGTAACACCTAGAATAGTACCTAGTACAGTTAATTTAGATTCAGAGGAATGTAAACAAGTAGTTTATTTAGGTGCAAATGGAACATTGTATAACAAATATTATATACCAATTAAATATATTGGAATTGATGATTCATCACCATCACCATCATCATCATTATCATCATCTTCAAATTCATCACCATCAACATCATCACCATCGTCATCATCAACAAATAGTAAAGCAGGAGTAAAAGGTAGTGGTGCAGCAACAGATAAATCAATACAACAACAACAACAACAAGCAGCAACAGAAGTAGATATTAAACAATACCTTCAATTTAATTATAATGATCCAATTTATCAAAAGTTTCCAGAACATTTAGATTACGATAACTATTTTGATTATGAACAATCGTTGATTGAGTGGAAACAACAAGTGCAAAAGAATTTAGGTGTAATTCAACTTCCTCATGCTATGGGTAGAACTTATAGCAGACCCAAGGTATTTTACGATAGATTCCTCAGAAAGAATTCAGAGGCATCCAATGACGATTCCCTCTCATTTGAGAGCGAGAGAAAGTTGACAGACTCTGACATCAAGGAATCCAATGACGACGACAATACAATGTATTCCAATAGTCCTAGCGATCCACACAATCGTTTGAAAGAGGAAGAGAAACCTATCGATGGTCGTGATCGTAGTGGTAGTGATACCAGTACAGGATCATTTGATGGTAGTGCACCTTTGGATAGCAGTCCAATCGATGGATCACCATCCACTGGTTCCCTTGCCGGTTTCATTGCTAATGGCACCCGTAGTAGAAGTAATAGCAGCACCTATTTCGATCACAGAATCAATAGATCCAACTCCTTATCTCCAAAACAGACCCTTCAACGTTTGTCAGACTCTGGCGACACACATTACAACAAGATGATGCGTGGTGGATCCTTGTTAAACATGGACGAAGATCGTTGGTTCCTCTCCAAAGACCCATGGAACGACCAACTCATCCTCCAAGAGCCCATCCCCGAGATCTACGATAGCTTTGAAGAGTATGAATTTGCCATGAGAAACTGGTCCACAGAGTTGGCCACCAAGACACCTATCCTCCCACCCCATTCCACTCAATTCATCCAACTCCCCAACAAAGACAAGAACGGCAATGGTGGTGTCAACGACGGCAATGGACTCAGTCACTCTAGCGAAGACAACAACAGCAAACTCAAGGGTCGTAAAGATTATTCTGGCCTCGAGGCAGATTTACAGAGATTACAATTTGTCGATCTACACATTCAATCGCCATCAATGAGAAGAGTAGTCAACGACGACAACACAATATTCACTGCCATTCACAAGAAATCAAAGTTGTCAATGAACCGTTTCACTCATCTCTTTGACGATGTACCCTTGGTGTTGGGTAAAGAGTGGTCCAAGTTACCAAACAACCTCAAGATCGATATCACTGATATCTTTGACAAATGGTACAGAAAGAAACTCATCAGTCACAGACAAACAGCCTCTAGCTATGCCGGTGGTCTCTGGGCTCAACATCTCCTCATGCCCAATATTAAATCTGGCTGGAAGGATTCCATCACCAAGAAACAATCTATCCTCCCACCATTGAATATTAGAGCTGCTCGTCGTTTGGATATCAATTCCGAGGCCGATGGCAAGAGAGTGGAATTCCAGTATCCCATTCCAGAGATTCCAATCAATTTCAACAAATTACTTCAACCAAATATGAACATTCAATACTTGTTAGGCATGTTTGATGCCTCTAGCACAGGTCCTGCCACAACCATAAACTTGAATTCATCATTGACCAATATCAGTACAGGTGCCGTCAGTGGTAGTGGTAGTGGTGGCAGCAGTAGTAGCAGCAACAGCAGTAGTACAACAACAATTGGCAGTGGTAACAACAGTAATCTCATTGCTAGTTTGGGTGCCAGTCATAATGGCAACACTGTGTTTGGTGGATTTGAAGACCAAAGAAACTATATAAAGAATCTTCAATCATACGATCGTCGTCTCGTTCACAGTTTTAGATTGGACCATCTCTACTCGTGGAACGACGCCAAATTCTCTCCCATGGAGTTACAAGGTCAAATGCAAGAATTAGAGTCTGTCGTCACTCAATCCAACTTTGACTTGAATCTCCTTTGGGACTTGGTTCGTAACAATGATATCTATTTGGATAAATTCCAAGAGTGTTTTGATTTCCCCGATCACAAACTCTATGCTGTCAGCTTACCTATCATTCCGGCCATTGTTCCATTGATTGGTTTCTCATCAAGTTCCACTGGATCACCCACTGGTAGTGGCAATCGTTCAGGTACACCAAATACACCAGGTGTACTCCATCTTGGCAGTCCACCCAATCGTTCAGGATCTACTGGTAGTTTTAGTTTGGGCAGTCCAGCATCAAGCAAACTCCCTCTCTCACCATCACACAACAACTCCCTCTTGGCCTCTGGTCTCGAGTCACCACGTTCACTCAGTCAAACCAATTCCAGTGTGATTGGTAATCTCGCTAGCAGCAATGGTGCCTCCCCTCGTAGTCAAGTTCTTGCCAGTGGAACTACCCCAAGCGCATGCTCCAACCAATTCCTTGCTTTAATCACAAGTGAAAGTTTTGTCAATCTCTTGAAGTTCCTCGACCGTTCTCAAGATCCTTTGGTCATCGCCAAACTCTCTACTCTTGTCATCTTGTCACTTAGCTCCGAGCTCAAGGGCACCATGATCATTGAAAGTATTATTTTCTACAAAGACATTACATCACTCTACAGAATCGCACAGGCTATCTCATTCTTTGATGCAGTTCCATTGGATATCTTCCAATGTCCTACACACATCAATGAGATCCTCACACCTGTCATTGCCAAAGGTTCAACACAAGAGGTTGTTCGTTTGGTGTTTATGTATTACTATCTCGGTATCATTCAAGAACGTCTTCCATTCTACAGTAACAATGTCGGTGTATTGGGATTCATCAACTCCTCCAAAAAAGACACTGCCGAGCGTATTGGAATCCATATTCAAAACGACAAAGAATTCCTCTATCGTATCTTTAGAGCACTCGATAGAAAATCATTCACTGTATCAAACGCATTCCTATTCATTCTCATTCAATTGATGAGAATGACAGAATCACCATCGGTTCAAGCATTCCTCAAGGTTAAAGATGGTTTAATTACACATCTTCGTGATTTATGTGAAAGTAAATTCACTCACTCACGTTTTGCAGCTCAAAGAATATTTGCTATCCTTCAAGAGGAACAAGTTTGGAGAGAATTCTTATTTGCTGAATATGCTGAAAATACTAAAAAGATGGAATCACAATTACTCACCGATCTTACTTCATGTGATGAACAAGGTAAAACTACTCTCCTCTCTCAATTGGTATTTAATCTTTGTATGAATACATTGGAAAACCTTACAACTCCAATTTCAAAACATGTTTATAAATTCTTATTAAATGAATTTATATTTTATCAATTATTTAATTCAATTATAAAATCTAAAAAGATTAATAATAATATTGAAAATCTTTCAAAATTATTTGCATTATTATGTAAAACTTTAGTTAAATTATCAATGTTAAAGAATAATGAAACTATAAAGAGTAAGAGAAATCAAACTGATCTTGGTGGTGTTGATCAAATTCAAATTTCACCAAATAATTTATTTGAAATTTTAACATTCCTTCAACAACATCATCAATTATCTGATAAATATGCAAACAATATTAGAACCAATGTTTTAATTGCACTCAGACATTTATTAAAACCAGCCGATATATTTGAAATTTTGAAAAAAGAAGCAAATCTTTACAACAGACTTTTAATTCCAAGTTGCAGAGATGCCAAGAATCCAGAGTTCAATAGAAACAGTTGGCGTCTATTTTTCCAAATCATACGTTATCATCCATCTCATTTGGAATACTTGGAGAAAAACAAATTTTTAAATCAAGTGATGGATATCATTAGTTTGAATGCAGGAAACATTGTATTGACCAATGCACTCTATTATCTAACTAAACTATTTGCTTTGGTAACCTATGAAACTAAAAAGAATCAACTCAAACAACAACTCGGTACTGCTGCTTTGGGTATGGGTGGTGTGAATATCGATGTCAAGTACACTGAGAAGGATGTTAAAAATCTACTAAGTTTCTTTGTAGAAAGACATTTGTTCATCAAGATTCATATGATCCACAAGAGATTCTCTGAGAGTAAAACTTATCCTGGTTTCGTACAATTGGCAAATCTTTATCAAACCATTTCAACTTTACCAATTTGTCAAAAATTATTAAAAGATACTATAAAGAATGCAGAATATAAAGAAGGTATTGTTAAAGTATCAAAATGGTTTAAATTAGATTAAATAAATAGAAAATAACATATCAAAACAAAATAAAATAAAACAAATAAATAAATTAAAATTCAAAAATGAAAATAAATAACACTTTATTGTTGTTTTCTTTTATAATTATATAAATTAATTAAACCAAATAACAATTTTTTATTGACTATTGGTTGGCATCATAATAGATATTAAATATTGATTTAAAATTGGAGCAACCATTGGATAAATTGGATTGGCTTTAAGTCCTCCAAAAAATTTTGGTAATATATCTTTAAAATTAACATTATAATATTGATCTTCTTTATCAAATATTTCTAAAATATCAGTATCAATTTCAAAGTTTTCATTGAAATCGTCATCATCATCATTTTTTGTACTAAAATCAATTGAATCCAAGATACCTTGATAATCTTCAGCTGGAGCAAATCCTTCACCTTCTTCTTCGGCTTCATAGTTGTCTTCTTCTTGATCTTCTTCTTCTTCTTCACCATAGAGATCTTCATCAAATTCACCACCAGATTGTGAAGCTTTTTCTTTTCTCTTCTTTTCAGCTTCATCTTCTTGATCGTCGGCTAAAATGATTTTATAGGATTCATAGATATTTACAGTTGTCTTTTCAAATAAATGACATTTGTTCCATTTTTGTTCCATCTTCCTAGAGATATCTCTAGATGTCTTACCAGTTTGAACTGGAGTTGAGTCTACTTGCATGGATTCAAGTCTTTTGTCGGAACTATAGTCATAGAGTGAAACAAGTGCCAACATACTGACGTTGTGATCGAGAAGACCTTGGATGTCTGGATGATATTTGTTCCATTCATTGAGAACAAATTCTAGGCCACTAGAAAACTCGGGATTGGGACTGGGTACAGAGGATAAGTAGTCGAGTGCATTTTTTTTGTAGATTAAAAAGAGACGGGCAAATACTACACAGAGGGCTTCTTTGGTTGTGGGGAGTTTTGCAGTGGACAAACGGTTGAGTAAAAGATTGTTGATGTTGGCCAAATGGTTGTTGATGATGGATGTGTGTTTTGAAATGATGGCCTTGAGAATTGGGATAGCATTGCCAGAGATCAATTCACTTTGGTTGAGATAGGATTGGAGGATAAAGAATAAACAGTCGATCATTGAGGTTTGTGGGGGGAGAGTCTTGTTTTCGAGTATGGGTTTGTATTCCAAGAGAACTTGGGTAGAGAGCTTATAGATGAATGGGATCACAGAGAGAAGAGTTGCTCTAGCAAGTTTTCTACTGTTTTCGTCGTTGTAAATGGATACGAGGATGTTGAGTAAGGGATCGAGGAGTTGTCTGAGAAGGAATTCGTCAATGATGGATGCGTCGACTTTGGAAACAACAATTCCGAGTAAATCTACGGTGGAGTCGGCGATACCCAAATAGAGGTCTTTGTCGTAGGCAACGAGGATGATGTTTAGGGTTGGTAAAAGGTTTTTGAGGATACCTGGATAGGATTTGGGACAAGATGACATGACTCTGAATATATCGTTGATGGTCTCACAAATCATTTGATCGTTGGCAAAGTTGATCCAAACTGATGTGAGACTGGGTGTGAGAACAGATTCCATGGAGCCTGTGATATCTCTGTCGATCTTGGTGAACAAGTAAAGGGCGTCCAAGACCAAGAGTAAACTGTCTTCGGTGAGCTGGTTGAGGAAAGAGCAGGTCACTTGAATGACTTTTGGTACGCCAGAGAGGACCATATCACGGGGGAGTGAGTCGATGAGGGTGCCCATCGATTTGATGGCAGCCAATTTCAATGGTAAGGGGCTGGTGGGTGATGAGATGATCTCAACGGATTGGTTCATATATTGTACAGAGATGGAGCTATCAACAATCTTGCCATAGACACCGGCACAGATGAGTGATCTGCCTTTGAGAATTCCAGTGTACTCTTCGTTCTCTTCGGCGGGGTTTGGAGCAAAGTCGATGGGTAATTGATGTTGGAGTAATTGGGTGGCATCAAAGAGTTGAGGATTCTTTTTGCCAATGTTTATAAAGTCTCTAGAGTAGGCAGTGAGAATAAAGAGACATACTTCACGATATCTCCACCAATTGGGGTTTTGTTTCTCTGATGCTTTGACAAAGAGGAACTTGACCAACTCGACCATAGAGCTACGGGCAGCAGAGTAGGACTCGAGAATCGATGAAATCAACTGAGTTGAAATGACACGAGGATTATAGTTGTACTCGTCCTCTTGATCGAGGAATTGGTTGATGTCTGTCTCCCAGAGATCGAGCCAATCGTTAGGCATCTTCATGTATAATATGATCTGATAGATAATGTCTCTGATGATTGGTTCAAAGATTGGTTTGTATTTGGTCTTGTTGATGACCAATGTAAGAAATTCGAGTAGTGCCGACACGAGTTTATCAATACCATAGACACCCTCCTCCAAACTCTTGGGAGTGTGATCTTCACCATAGATCTCTATCTGTTCATAATAAGGATACGATGACTTGAATAATGCCCACACTGGTGAGAAGAGTCTCTCGATAAACGATGACACAGATTTCTGAAAATCGTTGTATAGTACTGCCATAGTTTCAATGAGATTGGCTTGAATAGTGAATTGTTCATTAATGAATTTAGGATCGATGGGTGCTTGTAAATGTAAAGCAAATATCTCTCCCCACTCACTAATATATGGTGACAATGTTTTAAATAACTTTTTACTAATATCTGCATTGGTAGCAGTGTAGAGTACTATTTTCTTAAAGACTTGTGTAACTTTAATATGAATTAGTGGTTGAAGATCTGTTCTCTTTAATAAACTATTTAATACTGTAAATGAACTAGTCATAATTTGACTGATACTCTCATGTTCTGAATCATCACAACACAATATCTCTAAACAACGAATAGCACCACTAAATAAATTGAAATTTGTTGGATTATTAATACATTTCATTAAATCATCTAATAAACTTGGCCATTCAGTTGGCCAATCATGTACACCTATTTTACCAATACACATTGCAACAGCAGTTCTAATTTTATTTGAAGGATCAGCTAATAATGGTGCAATAATATGTCTAATTTCAGCTTTTTCAGCATCACTTGGTGCATTTTCTATTACACCCCATTTATCTTGAACAAACTTCTTTAATATAATAAATGAAAATTGTCTAATATCTAGATTTACAGTTGTATCAATACCAATTTGACCTAAAACTAAACCAAATCCAGGTTGATTAAAACAATGTGATTGTAAATGTAATTCATATTGTTTATTTAAATTTGGATCTAATAATCCATTTAAAAATTGTATAACATTTTCTCTATTAATAGGAAAAGAAGGTAATGGTGTTATTGTCATTGTTGTTGTTGTTATTACTATTTATAACATATATCTAATATATTATTATAATGTATATCTATTATCACACACACACACAAAGGTTATTTATTGTTTCTTGTTCAATCTAATAATACAGAAAGAACCTTTTGTATGCCTTATGTCTTTGTGTTTGTGCAAAGAGTGCAATGAAAACTTTATTCGTTTTCG
>Ga0256895_1000513_pt1 | contig 8788 bp, 7 predicted proteins | sample MC6MC0668MT_FD_190194 | JGI IMG/M metagenome (GOLD analysis project Ga0256895, IMG submission 190194) | Metatranscriptome of enriched soil aggregate microbial communities from Iowa State University, Ames, United States - MC6-MC0668-MT... | ecosystem: Environmental > Terrestrial > Soil >... | reverse complement strand
TCGGCGGCGGCCCTGGCGGCTATGTGGCCGCCATTCGCGGTGCGCAGCTGGGCATGTCCGTGGCGCTGGTGGAACGCGCGGAACTTGGCGGCATCTGCCTGAACTGGGGTTGCATTCCCACCAAGGCGCTGCTGCACAGCGCGACGGTGCTGCGCGCCTGCCAAGAGGCCTCGCACTACGGTGTCACGGGCGCGGGCGAAGCCCGGCCTGATCTGGCCGCCATGGTGGCCCGGTCGCGTAAGGTGGCGGGCCGCCTGGGACAAGGCGTTGCGCATTTGATGAAAAAAAACGGCGTGACGGTGTTCGCCGCCCGCGCCTCGCTGGCGGGCTCGGGCAAGCTGGCGCTGGATAACGGCACGACGCTAACGGCCAAGCACATCATTCTGGCTACCGGCGCGCGTGCCCGCGAATTGCCGGCGCTGCCCGTGGGTGAGCGCATCTGGGCGTACCGCCAGGCCTTGATGCCCACCGAGATCCCGAAGTCGTTGCTGGTCGTCGGCGCGGGCGCTATCGGCGCCGAGTTCGCAAGCTTCTACCGCGCGATCGGATCAGACGTCACGCTGATCGACATGACGCCAGAGATCTTGCCGCAAGAAGACGCGGAAATTTCGCAGCTGGCGCGCAAGGCGTTCGAAAAGCAAGGCATCCGCGTGCTGACGCAATGCGCCGTGACGGCGTCGGCATTGACGGCGACGGGCGTCAACGTGACGCTGGATCAACAGGGCAAGAAAACGGAACTGCACGTCGACCGCGTCATCGTCGCCGCCGGCATTGTCGGCAACGTCGAAGACCTGGGGCTTGAGAAGACGCGCGTGCGCGTCGAGAAGACCCACATCGTCACCGATGGCTTGTGCCGCACCGCCGAGCCCGGCGTTTACGCCATTGGCGACGTGGCCGGCGCACCCTGGCTGGCGCACAAAGCCAGCCACGAAGGCGTGCTGTGCGTGGAAGCCATTGCCGGCAAATCCGTACACGCCATCGACCCGCTGCGCATTCCGGCCTGCACCTATTCGTACCCGCAAGTCGCCAGCATCGGCATGACCGAAGCCCGCGCACGCGAGCACGCGAAGGCAAACGGCGGCGAGATCCGTGTCGGCAAGTTCACCTTCGCCGGCAACGGCAAGGCCATCGCAATGGGCGAAGACCAGGGCTTGGTCAAGACGGTGTTCGATGCGAAATCCGGCGAGCTGCTGGGCGCGCACATCATCCATCCGGAAGCGTCCGAGCTGATCACGGGGTATGGCGTGGCGGCGTCGCTGGAAGCCACGGAGGAAGATCTGATGCACACCGTGTTCGCGCATCCGACGTTGTCGGAGACGTTGCATGAATCCGTGTTGTCGGCCTTCGGAAGGGCGTTGCACGCGTAGAGGGGGTAACGCGCGCGCTCATCATCGAAGATGAACGGCCGTTGAGCGCGCGCATCCCATCACACCCGCCCCGCGAAGAAATCCAGAAAGCACGCAATGCGCCGCGACAGCTGCGTATTGCGGTGGTACACGGCATGCATGGGCTGAAGGTGATCGCTATACACGCCCTCCATCACCTTCACCAGCCTGCCCGCCGCAATATCTTCGCGCACCACAAAATCCGACAGGCACGCGATGCCCACGCCGCGGATCGCCAATTGCCGCTGCGTCTCTCCGCTTGAGGTCGCCAAGGTCGGGGTCGCCAGATAACTGGACCCGCCCGCGTGCTTTAACGGCCACACGTTCAGGCTTTCGGGCTGCGTGAAGCCCAGCACCTCGTGGTGGGCAAGATCCTCCACCGTCTCGGGCGCGCCGCGCCGCGCAATGTAATCAGGGCTGGCCATCATCCAGCGCGGCGACGGCCGCAGCGGCCGCGCGTGCAAGGTGGAATCCGTCAGCGGCCCCATGCGGATGGCGACATCGGTGCGGTGCTCCATCAGATCCACAATGCGGTCGTTGCTGGTGAGTTCCAGCGCAATCTCGGGATACTCGCGGCGGAACTCCGCCACATGCGGCACCACGCAATGCAGCATCACCGGCACCGACGCATCCACCCGCAAGCGCCCCGCCGGCCGCTGATGCACCATCCGCATGCACTCCTCGGCATCTTCCAACGACGCGATGATCTGACGCGCCTTCGGCAAGAAATGCGCGCCCTCTTCCGTGAGTTCCATGCGGCGCGTCGTGCGGTTCAGCAGGATCACGCCCAGGTCTTCTTCCAAGCGCGACAAACCCCGGCTGACCCCCGACGCCGTCTGGCCCAGCATTTCAGCGGCGGCGCTGAGCGACCCGGCATCCACCACGCCCAGGAATACGCGCAATGCATCGGAATTCAAAGCCATGTGAGGGGCGTCCTTTCGCGCTAGGTGGCGAGCTTGTCGGCGGCAGCCTGAAGGCCAGCGAAGATGCTGTCGGCCACGTCATGCGGAAATGCATCGGGCAGTTGGGCCTGCACGCTGCGGATTACACCCGGCGTGCGGCCTACCAGCTCATCGATCACGATATCGGCATTGGCGCCGTTTGGCGCGATCACGCCAAACTGACGGCCCAGCTGCACCCAGTGACGCCGCATGATTTCGCTGACGCGGTAATGCGCATTCTTGGTCCGCACGGCCATCGCCAACGTTATTTTTTTTGAAGAGAACTTTCCCGGGCCGGCCCCTAGCAACGGATACGCGGACAGCACATCGTACAAAGGCGTCATGTGGTATTGGCCATGTGGCTGCAACGCAATGCTGAAATTCTTTGCGTGGCCATCAGGGGCGCAAAGCATCCAGAACAGAACCTGAGCTTGAAAGAAGACAAGGTGATCCGCCTGACGTCGGCTGGAACCATCCAGTAGATCCATGATGCGGAGCATGCCTGGGCCGCCATCCTTTTCGTACTTCTTCAATGGCGGCGTCGCCGTTGCCTGGCACATGTCTTCTTGTGGCAGGCGCATCAGCCAACGCGGCCCTGCCTCATTCCAACGGCGGTCAAAGCGTTCAACGCACAACACCTTTTGGTCTTCAACGACAAGGGGCCAGCAGTTCGCGACCGGCAGCCCATAGGCTTTGAGCAAGAGAGAGCACAACCATTCATTCTCGACAGACGTTCGCATGTCAGCCTGCATGTGCCCCACCAGCCCCAGCGGCAACTTGAGAATGTGGCTCGTCGGCGTAGAGCCGCGCGGCAGACACCATTGCCCATCGACCTGCAACAGCGCCGTCTTTTCCTGCGCACCTGCAATGGAAACGCGGAAATCTTCTTCCGCATTGCCGGCTGCATTGAAAGCGGCCGGCGCGACGGTGGCGCGAAGCAGGTGCGCCATCTGGGCGCTGGAGAGCGGCTCCGCGTCTATGGTCTGCACGCCTGTGGGCGACTCGCCAAGAGGCAGGATTTGCAGGGCGCCGATGCAATCTCTGCCGATCTGCGCCAACAAGTCGAAGGCGCCGGTTGAATCGGCGCCGAAACGACGAGCCACGCGTTCGCGGATGGCTTGGCTATCGGGCAGCAGATTGTCGAAGTACGCGCGTACCGCCTCTCCGCGATGGGGCGCGTTGCCCGGCTGAAAAGGCAGGGACAACGACAACGCCCGTCCCTCTGGCCGCTGGACCCATGCGTCGTCGTAGGCAAGCTCGTCACCCGACTGCGGGTGCAAGCGCCAGGTGCCAACGAAAACACCATTCATCCATAGTGCCAATGCGCGGGCGTATGAGCGGCGTCCCATGGCTACCACTTCGGGGAGGCGTGATGGCCGCCCGCGCCGGCCTCGTGTTCATCGCCAATGCCGTGGCCGCTTGAAGCCGCGGGCTCGCGCTGATGCAACACCAGATCCACGCCCAGCACGGCCAATACCTTCATGAGCCTGCCCGCGCTGACCGTTTCAGCATTGCGCTCCAAGGTGGAATACGTTTGCTGGCGCAGCCCCAAGCGTTCGGCGACCTCGCCTTGCGTCAGGCCGGCCTGTTTCCTAAAGGCTCGAAGCAGGCCAGAAAGCTGATCCGAGGTACGGACGGTGAATTCGCTCATTCCGTTCTCAACGCTGTGTTTCGAATTTACGCAGTATAGGCTGTAAAACTGTTTTACTCTCTATAAGCTGTTTATTTACTGTTAATAAGCTGTAATTTACTTTTACAGCTTATACGCTGTAGTTGAATCTGCACTATGCGCGGACAAAAAAAAACGGCGCCCAAAGGCGCCGTTCTTCCTACGCGTTCGCTACCCTTAACGCTTGGCTTTCTGCTTCAGTTGCGACAGGTCGCGTACCGCGCCGCGATCGGCCGACGTGGCCAGGGCCGCGTAGGCCTGCAAGGCTTGCGACACAACGCGTTCGCGTCCAACCGGCTCCCAGCCATCCGCGCGCGCGTCCATGGCTGCGCGGCGGCGCGCCAGTTCTTCGTCGGATACGGCCAGATGCATCTTGCGGTTCGGGATGTCGATCTCGATGATGTCGCCTTCTTCCACCAGGCCGATCGTGCCGCCTTCGGCCGCTTCCGGCGAAGCGTGGCCGATCACCAGGCCGGACGAGCCGCCCGAGAAACGGCCGTCGGTGAACAGCGCGCACGTCTTGCCCAAGCCCTTGGACTTCAGGTACGACGTGGGGTACAGCATTTCTTGCATGCCCGGGCCGCCCTTGGGGCCTTCGTAGCGGATCACGACCACGTCGCCCGCCACGATCTTGTCGCCCAGAATGCCTTCAACGGCGTCGTCCTGGCTTTCGAACACGCGAGCGCGGCCCGTGAAGACCCATTGCGATTCGTCCACGCCGGCCGTCTTCACAATGCAGCCCTTCTCGGCCAGGTTGCCATACAGCACGGCCAGGCCGCCGTCCTTCGAGTAGGCGTTTTCCTTGCTGCGAATGCAGCCCGTCTGACGATCGGTGTCCAGCGTCAGGAAGGTGGCGTCCTGGCTGAACGCCACGGTCGTCGGAATGCCGCCGGGGGCTGCGCGATAGAACTTCTGCGCTTCCTCGCCCGCGCCGCCGGCCACGTCCCAGTTCTGGATGGCGTTGCCCAACGTGCCGCTGTGCACGTTGCCGCAAGACAGGTCCAACAGGTCGGCGCGCGCCAGTTCACCCAGGATGCCCAGGATGCCGCCTGCGCGGTGCACGTCTTCGATGTGGTACTTGTCGGTGGCAGGCGCCGCCTTGCACAGGCAAGGCACCTTGCGCGAAATGCGGTCGATGTCGGCCATCGTGAAATCCACCCCCGCTTCCTGTGCGGCGGCCAGCAAGTGCAGCACGGTGTTGGTGGAACCGCCCATCGCCACATCCAGCGCCATCGCGTTCTGGAACGCGCTCTTGGTGGCGATGCTGCGCGGCAGAACCGATTCGTCTTCTTCCACGTAGTAGCGGCGGCACAGGTCGACGACCAGGCGGCCGGCTTGTTCGAACAAGCCCTTGCGCCATGCGTGGGTTGCGACGATGGTGCCGTTACCCGGCAGCGCCAGGCCGATGGCTTCGGTCAGACAGTTCATCGAGTTGGCGGTGAACATACCGGAACAGGAGCCGCACGTCGGGCAGGCGCTGCGTTCCACTTCGGCCACTTCGGCGTCGGACACCTTCGGGTCGGCGGCCTTGATCATGGCGTCGATCAGGTCGATCTTGGCGATTACTTTGCCGTCGGTCGGCGACTTGACCTTGCCCGCTTCCATCGGGCCGCCAGACACGAACACGACCGGGATGTTCAGGCGCATCGCGGCCATCAGCATCCCCGGGGTGATCTTGTCGCAGTTCGAAATGCAGACCATGGCGTCGGCGCAATGCGCGTTCACCATGTATTCCACCGAGTCGGCGATGAGTTCGCGCGACGGCAGCGAATACAGCATGCCGCCGTGGCCCATGGCGATGCCGTCATCCACGGCGATGGTGTTGAATTCCTTGGCGACGCCGCCTGCGGCTTCGATTTCCTTGGCGACCAGCGCGCCCAAGTCGCGCAGGTGCACGTGGCCCGGCACGAACTGCGTGAACGAGTTCACTACCGCGATAATCGGCTTGCCGAAATCACCGTCCTTCATGCCAGTGGCGCGCCACAGGGCGCGGGCGCCGGCCATGTTGCGGCCGTGGGTCGATGTGCGGGAACGGTAGTGCGGCATGATTTGTCTCGAGTGCTGTTAGCGTGGCGGCAAAACGGTAAATAATACGCTGGATCGGGCCGGGGTTGTCCGATGACCCCACCGATGGCCGCCCCGAGAGCGGCCATCGGCCATCAGGCGGACATCATTCAGCCGCCTGGCCGCGCGCCGCGAAGGCGCTGGGCGACTCGCCCACCGCACGGCGAAACATCGCGGCGAAGGCGCTGGGGCTTTCGTACCCCAAGTCCAACGCCACATCCAGCACCCGTGCGCCCCGCGCCAGCCGCTCCATGGCGGCCAGCAGGCGCGCCTGCTGACGCCAGCGGCCGAAAGTCATGCCCGTGTGGCGCAAAAACAGCCGGTGCACGGTCTTCGGGTCCACGCCCAGCTCATGCGCCCATTCCGCCGCCCCCGCCTGCCGCTCGGGATGCCGCACGATGGCGCGGCAGATGCGCGCAAGCCGCGGTTCCGCCGGCTGCGGCAAGTGCAGCGGCAGCACGGGTTCCTGACGCATTTCGTCCAGCAACAGCATCATCAGCCGGCCGTCGCGCGTGTCGGGCGCCCAGTCCAGCGGCACGTCGGCGGCGGCCACCATCAGCTCGCGCAGCAGGGGCGAAATGGACAGCACGCAGCACTGCGCCGGCAGATGGGCCGCAGCCCCCGGCTCGACGAACACCGTGCGCATGCGCGGCTCGCCACTCATGCGGATGCCGTGCGGCACCCACGCCGGCACCCACACGCCACGCGTGGGGGGCACGACCCAGATGCCAGCATCGGTATTCACCACCATCACGCCCGAGATCGCGTAAAGCAACTGGCCGCGCCGATGGCGGTGGCGGCGCACGCGGTGGCCATCTTCGTAATCCACCGCCAGGCCCGCGACGGGTGGCCGCGAGGATTCATACGGGAACAGGTCCAGACCGGCCGGGGAACGCGCGGGGGCTGGGGCGCTGCGGGTTGGGGTGCTGGGAGGCTTGCGGACTGGCGGTGGGGAGGAAGGCATGAAATGTGCTCGGTGATTCGTCCAGGGCGAGGCGATGCGTTCAGGCGCGCAGCGCCAGCAACGCCTCTTGCAAATGGCGCAGGCCATGGCTGAGCGGCTTGTCTCGCCGAAGCACGATAGCGAGATCGCGCGACAAATGCGGCGTCAGCGACCGCACCACCAGCGCATCGCGCTGGCCCGCTCCGGTCACGGCCAGCTTGGGCAACACCGCGCAACCCAGGCCCGCCGCCACGATCTCTTTCATGGCTTCCGTGCTGCCCAATTCCATGACGGGCTTGGCGGCCACGCCCGCCGCCTCAAACCAATCATCCACCAGCCGGCGCGTGCGGGCGCCCGGCTCGAACAGCACGAGCGGACGCAGCGCCAACGTCTGCGGCGTGACAACGGCGGGAATGCCGCCCGGGTCATTTGCGGGAAAGATCGCCACAAACTCGTCCTCCATCACAGGGGTGACCTGAAACATACGGCCGGGCGCGGGCAAGGTCACCAGCCCCATGTCCAACGTGTTGTTCTCCAGGGCGCGCAGCATGTCGGCGGTATTGCCGGTGCTGGCCACGACGTCCAGCGCAGGAAAGCGGCGGCGCAACTCCGCCAGCAGGGGCGGCAGCAAATACGTGCAGGCGGTGGCGCCCGTGCCTAGCCGGATTCGGCCAGACACCTGCGATGCATGCGCCGTCATCGCCTGCTCGGCCTGCGCCAGGGCGGCGTCGATCACGCGGATGTGCGTCAGCAATTCCAGCCCCGCTGCGGTCGGCCCGGCGCGGCGGCCAATGCGCTCGACCAGCTTCAAGCCGAAGCGCCGTTCCAGCTGACGGATCTGCAAGCTGACGGCGGGCTGGGTCACGCCGCCCCGTTCGGCGGCGGCGGAAAAGCTGCCCAGTTCAACCACCTGCGCAAAGGTGCGCAGGTGGTCCAGGTTCAGGCCTCGCATGGCGTCTACCCAAAGTTTTTCTTATAAAAACGATAACAGACCAAAGCTTTATTAATGCCAGCACTTGCCCCACACTGGCATCTGCTGATTTGCCCTTTCCCTAGACCTCGCCCGCCCTTTTCATGTCGCCCAACACCCCCACCATCCTCATCCGCGACAGCGCGGAAGCCGACCTGCCCGCCATCAAGACCATCTACGCGCACCACGTCGAACACGGCACCGCCTCGTTCGAACTGGACCCGCCGTCCATCTCGGAAATGCGCACGCGCCGCGCGGGCGTGCTGGAAAAGGAAATGCCGTATCTGGTGGCCGAGATCAATGGCGAAGTCGTGGGCTACGGCTACGTCACGGCGTACCGCCCCCGCCCCGCCTATCGCCACACCGTCGAAGATTCCGTCTACGTCAAAGCCGGCCGCGCGGGCCTGGGCATCGGCGGCAAGCTGCTGGCCGCGCTGATCGAACGCTGCACCGCCGCCGGCTGGCGCCAGATGCTGGCGGTGGTGGGCGACAGCCGCAACGCGGCATCGCTGGCGCTGCACGCCGCCCAAGGCTTCCATCCGGTCGGCACGCTGCGATCCGTGGGCCACAAGCACGGCGAATGGCGCGACACCGTCCTCATGCAACGCAGCCTGGGCGAAGGCGACACCACACCGCCGCAACGGCCGTGATTGCCCCCCGCGCCATTGTCTGCCTGGGCCTGACGCAACTGATCGGCTGGGGCGTCACGTTCTACCTGATCGGCGCGCTGGGTCCCGCCATGACGGCCGACCTGGGCTGGAACGCCGCCACCGTCTACGGCGGCTTCTCGGCCGCCATCGTGACGATGGCGCTGGT
>Ga0256895_1000502_pt1 | contig 8827 bp, 3 predicted proteins | sample MC6MC0668MT_FD_190194 | JGI IMG/M metagenome (GOLD analysis project Ga0256895, IMG submission 190194) | Metatranscriptome of enriched soil aggregate microbial communities from Iowa State University, Ames, United States - MC6-MC0668-MT... | ecosystem: Environmental > Terrestrial > Soil >... | reverse complement strand
CGAGATGCCGAGGGATTGCGCCACGTCCGTGCTGGGGAGGGTGTCGCTGGGCACCACGTACAGCGGCCGCATGTAGATACCCGCCGGGTCATGCTCGCCGGCGAAATCGAAGCCCTTCAGCGCCGCGAGCCTCTCCGCGAAATTGCGTCGCGTGGCGCGCTCGTGGTCGCTGCAGTAGGCGCTCGGGTCGGCGCTCCAGGTCACCGTGCTCCCGTGCGGCCTGATGTCGTCTCGGACAGCGGCGTCGGGCGGCGCGGTGCCGGGCACTCCCGGCATGACGACGCGTCTGACCTGCCCATCGATCGTGACGAGAGACTCCATGAGCATCTCCTGCCTGCATGACTTGCACATGCGCCGCACCGCCTGAACGGCCGTATGCGGCAACGGGTTTGTCGTTTGCCTGGCCGGGTGGCCCTTTCGCCCGTTCGACCGTTCGCCCTTAGCCCTTTCGAGCCTCAGCGAAGCAGCGTCGGTTACTTCGGCGTGCCGCCGGGTACCGGCTTCGGCTTGCCAGGACGGCGTTCGTCGCGCGTTTCTGCGCGCCGCTCGCCCGCCTGCGCAGCACGGTCGTTGCCGATGGCGCCGCCTTCGGGCGTGCGGGCCTCGTCGCCCGGCTGCCCGCGCACCATTCCCGGTGCGCGACGGTCCTTCCGGGCTTCACCCGCCATCTCCGACTTGCCGGTCGCCACGCCGGGCGTGTTGGGCGGCACGGCCGCGCCGGGCGGATTCGACTGGGCCGCGGCGGAACCGGCGGCCACAAGCATGGCGGCCATGAGGACAGGTGCAAGTTTCTTCATCGGGAACTCCTGGCGGCGAGCGCCAACGTTGGGCAAAAAAGTAAAAGAAGCAACGCCGCAGACATTCTTCGGGTGTTTGAGTGGCTTCTGCGTCGACCACAGGTTCGGCGCGGCTGCGCACGGCCCGCGTAGGAAACCTGCGCATCCGCATAGGAGCAAATCACCACGACGGGCGTGTTGCGTGCTCGACCCGTCGAAATGCCGCCCACGGAACATGGCGAAGCGCCTCCGACAATTGCAGCGCTTCGCCGTCCACCGTGATGCGCTCTCCGGTCAGCAGGTTCTCCATGACCGTGCCCGGCGCCCAGTCCGCAGGCAGGCGAACCGACGTGCCGCGCCAGGTGTCGCCGCCCGCAAGCGCAGGCACGGTGCCCGCTCCCGGTGCGAGCCCGACGAACAGCCGCCCCGCCACCACCAGCATCGCATCGCTGCCGAGACGCCGTTCGAAGGCCACCACATGCCGCGCGAGCGCACCTTCGGCGGCGAGCCCCTCATAGCCGCCTTCGCTGAACAGCGCGGGATTCTCGCGCCGCAGCGACAGCAGCCGCCAGATGAACCACAGCTTCGCGCGGCCGTCGTGCGGCGCCGCGGCCAGCGCCTGCACGCGCTTGGCGAGTACCTCGCCGTCTGCGGCACCGGCCATGGCGCGCAATTCGCGCAGCCGCCGCTGCCGCACCGTGTAATCGACCGGACGCCGGTTGTCGGGGTCGACCAGGCTCAGCTCGACGAGTTCGCTGCCCTGGTACAGGTCGGGAACGCCGGGCGACGCGTACTTCAGCAGCGTGAGCGTGAGGCCGTTCCAGGCACCGAACCACGAGAGCCGGTCGGCCAGCTTCTGCAGGTCCGACAGGCAGCCGCCCTCGCCCAGGTCGGAAAGAATGCCGCGAACGAAGCCTTCGAGCGCGGCTTCGTAGTCGGCGTCGGGCTGCGTCCAGCGCGTGCGCAGCTTGGCCTCGCGCGCGGCTTTCTGCATGTACTGCCAGATGCGTTCGGTGAACTCCGGCCCGGTGGTCGCATCGATTCCGCCCGGCGGCAGCGTGCCCAGCAGGGTCTGGTACAGCAGGTATTCGTCGGCGTGCGAAGGCGCGTCGGGCGTTTCCAGCCTGCGGCGCGTGTCGCGGCACAGGCCGTGCCAGCGCGTCAGCGCCAGCACCCAGTCGTTGGGCATCTCGGAGAGCACGTCGATGCGGTTGCGCACGTCTTCCGAGCGCTTGTTGTCGTGCGTCGACGTGGCGAGCATGGTGTGCGGCCAGCGCCGCGCGCGGTCGGCGCTCAGCGCATGGAACGCGTCCACCTCGATGCCGAAGCGGTCGGGCTCGCCGCCGACCTCGTTGAGAGAGCTCAGCGGAAAGTAGCGATAGAAGGCCGTGTCCTCCACGCCCTTGGCCGTGACCGGCGCGCTGAACTGCTGGAAGCGCACGGCAAAGCGCCGCACCCGCTCGGCCAGCGCCGGCGATGCGCCCTCCACCGCCTCGCCGCGCAACGCGCGCCGCACGAAGCCGAACACCGAACGATCGGCGTCGCTGCTCTGGCGCTCGGCTGCGGCGGTGGCTTCCGCGATGAAGCGCTCGTCCTGTTCCGACGCCGAATCGACGATGTAGGTGCGGTACACCGGCATGCAGGCCGCCACGTCGGCCAGTGCGCGGCGCAGCGCATTGAGCGTGTAGTCGCGCGTGCCGCGGTCGGCCCGCGCGATGCGCAGCAGCTCGCTCGACAGCACGTTGAGTTCCGACGACAGCGCGTTGCGCATCACCTCGCGCCTGCCGGCCTGCGAGAGCGCGTGAAAGCCCTGCGTCTCTCCCGTGAAGCGGCGCCACGCATGGCCGATGGTCTCTGCGGCCGTGGTGTCGACCAGCACGCCGTTGGCCACGTTGGCGAAGCGGTAGCCGGTGGTGCCGTGCACATGCCAGCTCTCCGGCACCTCCTCGTCGTTGGCCGCGATCTTCTCGGCCACCACGTACAGCGGTCGCGCCGGCCGGCCCTGCGCATCGTGCCCGGGCAGCACCAGCCCGGCGCGGCGCGCGTAGCCCTGCTGCAGCTTCTCGAAGTAGCGCGCAGGGTCGTACAGGCCATCGGGATGGTCGATGCGCAGCCCGTCCACCTTGCCGGCCGCCGCAAGATCGAGCGCGAACGACTGCGTGGCCTCGAACACGTCGTCGCGCTCCATGCGCACGGCAGCAAGGTCGTTGATGTCGAAGAAGCGGCGGTAGTTGATCTCGTCCGCCGCCATGCGCCAGTGGGCCAGCCGGTAGGCCTGCGCCTCGATCAACGCATGGAGCGCATCGCGTGCTTCGGGCGTGGGCAGGTTCAGTTCGGCCACCGCCATGGCCAGCGCCTTGGCCACCGACGGATGCCGCTGCGCGAGTCGGGCCAGGCGCGCCTTCAGCAGCTCCTTGTCGCGCGCCCGCTCCAGGCGCTTCTCGGGCTCGTCCGCGTCACGCCCCGGCAGGTGGCCGAAGGCGGTGGCGATGCTCGCCAGGCTCGCAGCATCGTCGGCCGACGCATCGAGCTGCGCCAGGGCGCGCGACAGCACCGCGGGGTAGCGTTCGGGCGCCAGCGGAAAGCGGTGGTCGAAGTACATGAGCGCGAAGGCGCCCTGCTCGGGCTCGAAGTGCAGCACCAGTTCGCCGCTGGCCAGCACCTCGCCGTAGTGGCCTCCGAGCACCGGCAGCAGCACCTTGCCGGTCAGCTCGACGTTCAGCGGCTGCCAGTCGATGTCGAAATGCTGCGCATAGAGCGAGGCCGGGCCGTTCTCCAGCACATCCATCCACCACGCGTTGTCGGCGCCGAACACGCCCATGTGGTTGGGCACCATGTCCAGCAGCTGGCCCATGCCGTGCGCCTGCAGCGCCGCCACGAAGCGCGAAAAACCTTCCTCGCCGCCGAGCTCGGGATTGATCTCGTCGTGCGCCACCACGTCGTAGCCGTGCATGCTGCCCGCACGGGCGCGCTGGATCGGCGAGCAGTACACGTGGCTCACGCCCAGCTCGGCCAGGTACGGCAGCACGCGGATCGCGTCGTCGAAGCCGAAGTCCTTGTGGAACTGCAGCCGGTAGGTGGCGCGCGGCACGCGGGCCTGCAGCGCCTGCGGTTCGCTCGGGTCGCGGCGCAGCCTCGGCGAAGGCCGTGCCTCGCGCAGGCGCGCCGCCAGGCCCAGCATGCGCTCGCCCCCGGCCAGCTCGCGCAGCGCCAGGGGCAGCTTGCGCCGCCAGTTGGGCTGCTCGCCCACCGTGCCGGGCATGTTGGCCTGCTCGACCATGCCGGCCACGTCCTCGAGCTGCACCATCATCAGCGCCGAAGGCGCGGCGGCGAGGTAGGCGTGCACCGCCTCCACGATGCGCGCGGACGGCAGGGCCTGCCCCGCGGCCTCGGCGATGTCCTCGCGGCTCAGCAGCCCGAGCTGCTCCGAGGCCAGCATCAGTTCGACGCGCTCCTGCGCGCGGTCGAGCAGCTGCTTGTCGAACACGCGCTCGTCGGGAAACAGGCCGAGTTCCAGCCGCATGCGCAGGTCGTGCGCGGACCACCAGCCCGCGAAGGTCGCGAGGTCGTGCGTGCTCACCGCCACCAGCGCGGCGCCCGGATAGGCCTGCGGCGGCTTGAACCCGGCGGCCTCGTGCGGCAACAGGCGCTCGAAGTACAGCAACCGGTAGGACAGCACGTCCGCGCGCGCCAGCGCCTCGCGCACCGCGTTCTCCACCGTGCCCAGGTCCTCGCCCACCACCATGCAACGGTGGCGATGGCTCTCGATGGCGACGATGGCCAGCATCTCTTCCAGCGGGTAGTACACGTAGGCGCCGACGTGCGCGCCGCGCCCCGGCGGAATCCAGAACAGCCGCATGAGCCCCATGACGTGGTCGATGCGCAATGCGCCGGCGCCCTGCATGCCGGCGCGCAAGGTCTGGATGAAGAAGCGGTAGCCGTCGGCGCGCAGGCTGTCGGGCCGCAGCGGCGGCAGGCCCCAGTTCTGGCCGGCGGGGTTGAACTCGTCCGGCGGCGCACCGATGCTCGCCCCCGCCGCGAGCACACGCTGCCCGGTCCACGCATCGGAGCCTGCGCGGTCGACCGACACCGCCAGGTCCACGTACAGGCCCACGCCCATGCCGACCGCCTTGCAGCGCGCCGCCGCCCGCGCCAGCTGGCGCACGGCCTGCCACTGCAGGAACTGGTGGAACTGCACGCGCTGCGCGTGCTGCACGGCAAAGGCCGTGACCTCGGCCGAATCGGGGTCGCGGTAGGCCGCCGGCCACACGGGCCAGCCCCACAGCGCGGGGTCGCTGGCCAGGAAGTGCGCGTGCAGCGTCTCGAACAGCGCATGCTGGCGCAGCCCCTCGCCGCACTCGGCCACGAAGGCGAGGAAGGCCAGGCCCGTCTCGTCCGCCTGCGCCAGCTCGGACAGGTGGCGCTCGCGGAAGTGCTCGAACAGCAGCTCGAGCACCTCGAACTTCGCCGCCGCCACGCCCGGCAGGTCGACCAGCGGCGCGGCACGCAGCGCCGCGAGCCGCGACTGGAACGCCGGAGAAAGCACCAGGTGCCGCGCCGGCTCGCAATCGGCAAAGCCGTCGACCGCTTCGACGTCGATGTACAGCACGTTGAGCTGCTGGCGCGACGACGGGCTGTAGGGGCTGGCATGCGCCGGATTGGCCGCGAACAGCGCGTGCAGCGGGTTCAGGCCCACGATGTCGGCGCCCTGCGCCGCCATGCGGACCACCAGTTCGTCGAGATCGCCGAAGTCGCCGATGCCCCAGTTGCGGGCCGAGCGCAGGCTGTACAGCTGCACCGCCGGGCCCCACACCCTGCCGCCGTCGCGCACGGCAGGCGGGCGATAGCAATGGCCCGGGGTGGCCAGCACCAGCGTCTCGCCCGGCAGGCCGTCGATGCGCAGCCGGTGGTAGCCGGACTCCAGCGCATGGGTCATGTGCAGCGTGCGCTCGCACAGCCACACGCCGTCGCGCTCGGCGCGCGCCACCTCGTGCAGCGCCGCCGCATCGGCCTCGCCCTGCAAGGTGCGGCCGGCCTCGTCGGTCAGTTGCCAGCGCAGCGTCCGCATGGAAAGCGGCAGTCGCAGCGGCAGTTGCCATTCGCCGGCGCCCGTGGCCACCACGCGCACCGGCGGCAGCGCCTCGGCCCAGCGCGCGTGATGCACGGCCTGCAGCGCGCGGTGCGCCTGCGCCACGTCGTCGATCTGCACGCCGAACTCGGCCAGCAGCGCCAGCAGGTTGCGCGGCGAGGCCTCGCGCCGGTTGCCGAAGGCATCGTTGTAGGCGGTGGCAATGCCGAAGTGCTCGCACAGCGACACCAGCACGCCCGCGGCGTCGTCGCGGAAGATCCCGTCGTTCATGTCATGCACCGTGCGCATCCTCCAGCGTGACATGCACCGCACCGCTGTCCAGCCGCAAGGTGGCACCTTCCGCATGCGCGCCGTGGCTGTACACGCCGGTGCCCGGCGTTGCCGCGACAGGCTCCGAAGGCGCTTCGCCGAAATGGGCCAGCATGTGCAGCCGGCCCGAGCCCAGGTCCCAGTGCACGCGCAGCGTGCCGTTCTCGCACAGGAAGATGCCCGCGCCGGCCGAACCCGCCAGGCGCGGCACGATCAGCCGCCGCCGCAGTGCCAGCAGCTGTTGCACTTCGCTGAACTGCTCGAAGTGCTTGCGCGCACCGCGCTCGCGCCAGTTGAGCTTGGACGCGAGGAAGGTCGACTCGGCGTTCGGATCGGGAATGCGCGCGCGCGCCGCTTCGTCGGCAAAGCCGGCAAAGCCGCCGAATTCCGAGCGACGCCCGTTGGACACGGCTTCCGCCAGCTCCGGCCCGAAGTCGCAGAAATACAGGAAGGGCGTGGACGCCGCGAACTCGTCGCCCATGAACAGCATCGGCACATGCGGCGACAGCAGCAGGCAGGCCATGGCCGCGCGAAGGCGCACCGGGTCGCCCAGCGCATGGATGCGCTCGCCGAAGGCGCGGTTGCCGACCTGGTCGTGCGTCTGCAGGAACGACACGAAAGCCTGCGGCGGCAGCCGCGTGCTGGGCTCGCCGCGGCGTTCGCCGTTGCGGAAGACAGAGGGCTGGCCCTGGTAGATGAAGCCTTCGGCGAGCGCGCAGGCCAGCCGGCACACCGGGTCGTCGGCATAGTCGGCGTAGTAGCCGTCGCGCTCGCCGGTGGCCAGCACGTGCACCGCATGATGCAGGTCGTCGTTCCATTGCGCGGTGCCGGCCACCGGCAGGCCGTGGCCGTCGCGCGCGAGCATCGAGGCCTGGTTGGCATCGTTCTCCAGCACCAGGTGCACGTGGCGCTCCCGGCCCGGTCCGGCCGACAGCGCCTCGCGGATCTCCTGCACGATGTGCGGGTGCGAGCTGTCGCGCACCGCGTGGATGGCGTCCATGCGCAGGCCGTCGAAGCGGAACTCCTCCACCCAGTAGAGCGCGTTGTGCACGAAGAAGTCGCGCACGGTGCGCGCGCCCGGGCCGTCGAAGTTGATGGCCGAGCCCCACGGCGTGCGGTGCGCTGGGTTGAAGAACTCGGGGCAGTAACCGTGCAGGTAGTTGCCCTCGGGTCCGAAGTGGTTGTAGACCACGTCGAGCAGCACCATCAGCCCGAGGCCGTGCGCCGCGTCGACCAGCGCCTTGAGTTCGTCGGGCGTGCCGTAGGAGGCATCGGGCGCGAACTGCAGCACGCCGTCGTAGCCCCAGTTGCGCTTGCCCGGAAAGTCCGCGAGCGGCATCAGCTCCACCGCCGTCACGCCCAGTTCCGCCAGCTCCACGAGCCGCTCGCGCGCCGCGTCGAAGGTGCCTTCGGCGGTGAACGCACCCACGTGCAGCTCGTACACCACCGCCTCTTCCCACGGGCGGCCGCGCCATGCACCGTCTCGCCACGCGTAGCGGCATGGGTCGGTCACCACGCTCGGACCGTGAACGTCGCCGGGGTTGAAGCGCGAGGCGGGGTCGGGCACCGCGGTGCCGTCGGGCAGCTGGAACCGGTAGCCGTCGCCATGCGTCGCGCCGGCCAGGTCGAGCCGGTGCCAGCCGTCCGCGTCGCGGGCCATGGCGTGCGAGGCGTGTTCGCCGCCCATCGGGCGGTGTTCGAGATGCACGATGTCCTGCGACGGTGCCCAGAGCGCGAAGGCGACGCCGCCGTCGTGCACGGTGGCACCGAAGGGCATCGCGTGCACGTGATGTTGCGAAGGTGTGTTCATGGCCTGACGTCCGGCCGGCTCAGCACGACGAGCGAGCGGCATTGAAGTGGATAAATGGGCTCTGCCCAGGCGGGTGCGAGTGCGGCGGCATCCTCGCTGGGCGGCGGCGTGGTGCTGGCGGTGTCCACCAGCAGGCGCCACGCGCCGTGCCGCATGGCGGGGAGCGTGAAATCGATCTGGTCGTGGTGCGCGTTCAGCAACAGCAGGAAGTCGTCGTCGTGCTGCGTCTCACCGCGGGGCCCGCGGTCGGCAATGCCGCCGCCGGGGATGAACATGGCGATGCAGCGCGCGTTGGCGTCGCTCCAGTCCTCGGTGCGCATCTCGGCACCGTCCGGCCTGAGCCAGTGCACGTCCGTCACGGTCTCGCGCTCGGCCGGCTTGCCCGCGAAGAAGGAACGGCGACGGAACGACGGATGCGCGCGGCGCAGCGCGACCATGCGCTCGACGAAAGTCACCAGGGCGAGCCGCTCGGGCGTGGGGGTCCAGTCGAGCCAGCCGAGTTCGTTGTCCTGGCAGTAGACGTTGTTGTTGCCCTGCTGCGTGTGGCCGCGCTCGTCGCCGGCCAGCAGCATGGGCACGCCCTGCGACAGCAGCAGCGTCGCCAGCAGGTTGCGCTTCTGGCGCTCGCGCAGGTTCACCACCTCGGGGTCGTCGGTCGGGCCCTCCACGCCGCAGTTCCAAGACACGTTGTGGCTGTTGCCGTCGCGATTGTCCTCGCCGTTGGCCTCGTTGTGCTTGTCGTTGTACGAGACCAGGTCGTGCAGCGTGAAGCCGTCGTGCGCAGTCACGAAGTTGATGCTGGCGGTGGGCTGCTTGCCGGACCAGCCGTACAGGTCCTCCGAT
>Ga0256895_1000480_pt1 | contig 9019 bp, 4 predicted proteins | sample MC6MC0668MT_FD_190194 | JGI IMG/M metagenome (GOLD analysis project Ga0256895, IMG submission 190194) | Metatranscriptome of enriched soil aggregate microbial communities from Iowa State University, Ames, United States - MC6-MC0668-MT... | ecosystem: Environmental > Terrestrial > Soil >... | reverse complement strand
GTCAGTCACCAGGTTGGAGTTATTCAGCGCCTGCGCCACATATTCCGGGCTGCTGTAGCGATAGCTCAGCTGCACCATACGATCGGCATCCTGACGATACTCAACTACCGCATTGCCCTGCGCGACGTTATCGAGGCGAGTGTCATATTGCAGACCGCCACGCGCGCCCCAGCGATCGCTGATTTTCCAGTACGTGTCGCCGGCCCAAACCAGGCTGCCGGTGTCATCTTCTTTGTTCGTCTGGTTTACGCCGGTACGAGACGGGGTAAACGAGTAGATTTGACCCACAGAAACGTTAAAACGTTCAACCAGATCGTTATCATAAATACGCGTGGTTACGCCGGTCGCCACTTCATTTGCTGAAGCGATGCGATCCAGGCCGCTGTAGGTACGATCGCGGAACAGGCCGGTGTAGTCGGTTTGCAGCAACGTCGAGTCGTACGGATAGATATTGCTCTGGTTACGATAGGGGACATAAAGGTACTGAACACGCGGTTCCAGCGTTTGTGTATAGCCTGGTTCCCAGTCCATATCGCGATCAAACACCAGGCGACCATCCACTTTGAACTGAGGCAGCGTGCGGTTGACGGAACCATCAAGGCGGCCGCTTGAGTTATAAGCGCCAGGGTTGCTGTTATAGCTATCAAGATTTTCTTGTTGATAGTGAGTAGCAAGGAACTTTGCTTCGGTGTCAAGGCTTGCCCAGCCGTTAGACAATGGCAGATTCAGTGTAGGTTCCACATGCAAACGCGTTGCTTCGGGCATGTTACTGCTCACACTTGTGAACTTAACCGCTTGAGCATAAATTCGGCCATCGAACGGTCCAATATCGTTCTGATAGAAATTCAAATCGAGCTGTGGCTGCGCGCGATAGACTCTGCTGTTGCTCGTCTGACCGAATACCTGGAAATCTTTAGATGAAAGTGTCGCGTCCCAATTAGTGTCGGCGTAACCAAAGCTAAACTTTTGCGTAGCATAACCGTCGGTGGAGCTGTAGTACTTGGACTCCAAATCGTTGAAATAATACGGATCGCTAACTTTGGTGTAATTAGCATTAAAGCGCCAATGCTGATCGTAAACGCCGGCGTGTTGCCAATAGAACAACCAGCGATCGTCATTTGTATCGTTTTGGACTGAAGGGCGAGACGATTTATCGCTGTCGTACTGCTTATCTGACTGCAGATAATCCAGCTCCATCAAGCCTGCGCCAAACACCGTCAAATAGCGGAATTCGTTCTGCAGCTGCAGACCGCGTTTTTCCATATAGTGCGGCGTGATGGTGGCATCGGCCTGCGGCGCGATGTTCCAGTAATACGGCAGCATGAATTCGAAGCCGTTATTACTGCCGTATTTCGCATTCGGGATCAGGAAACCGGAGCGGCGGCGATCGCCAATCGGTAGCTGTAAATAAGGGCTGTAGAATACCGGCACATTGCCGAGCTTAAAGCGGGCGTTCCAGATTTCCGCGACTTCTTCTTCGCGGTCCTGAATCACTTCGGAACCGACCACGCTCCAGCTGTTGGAACCCGGCAAACAAGAGGTAAAGCTGCCGTTTTCCAGAATGGTGTAGCGATTGTTACCACGCAGTTTCATCTGATCGGCATCGCCGCGGCCCTGACGGCCAACCATCTGATAATCACCGTTCCACACGTTGGTGTCTTTAGTGTTCAGATTTGACCAGGCTTTCGGACCTTTGAGGATGACCTGATTGTCGTCATAGTGCACATTACCCAGCGCATCCACGGTACGAACCGGCGTGGTTTGTCCTTCCTGCTGACGTTGATGCAGCTGCACCTCGTCGGAACGCAGGCGGCTATTGCCTTGCTGCACGTCGACGTTACCGGTGAACACCGCATCATCCGGATAGTTGCCTTTGGCGGAATCAGAATGGATGGTGACCGGCAGCGAGTTGGTGTCGCCATTGACCAGCGGGCGGTTGTAACTCGGCACGCCCAGCATGCACTGCGACATCAGATCGTCGGCGAGTGATGACTGGCTATAAAGCGCTGCACCAATCATGGTAGCCAGCAAGGTAGGTATACGTTTTTTCATACGCGGTTTCGATAATTCCATGAAAACTGGCATCATGCCGACAATCCGGTCAGAGACTAACTTACTGCCCGGCGTTGCGCCAGTGTTAATCCTTGTCTGTCCGCGTTGCCGTTAGGCGCTGAGATAAATGACAGGTATGATAATGCAATTTTCAGCCGCAAGCATGGCGAATTGAGGAGTTTATGCGCTACTGGGGAAAAGTAATTGGTCTGGCGCTCGGGATATTTTCCGGGGCAGGCTTTTGGGGCATTGTACTGGGTCTGATCATTGGTCACATGTTTGACAAAGTGCGCAGCGTAAAAGGACAGGGCTATTTCGCCAATAACCAGGCGCGTCAGACGCTGTTTTTCAGTACCACATTCCAGGTGATGGGCCATTTGACCAAATCAAAAGGGCGCGTCACCGAAGCGGATATCCAGATTGCTTCCTTATTTATGGATCGCATGCAGCTGCATGGCGATGCGCGCACTGCCGCGCAGCGTGCGTTCCGTGAAGGTAAACAGAGCGACTATCCGCTGCGCAGTAAACTGCGCGAGCTCCGCAGCGCCTGCTTTGGCCGGTTTGATCTGATTCGGATGTTTCTGGAAATCCAAATCCAGGCCGCCTTCGCCGATGGTTCACTGCATCCCAACGAACGTCAGGTGCTGTATGTGATTGCCGAAGAGCTGGGTATTTCTCGCGCACAGTTCGATCAGTTCCTGCGCATGATGGAAGGCGGTCAGCAGTTTGGTGGCGGCGGTTCTTCCCGCGGCGGCGCCTATCAGCAGGCGCAACGCGGTCCTACGCTGGAAGATGCCTGCAGCGTGCTGGGCGTGAAAAGCAGCGATGATGGCACCACCATCAAGCGCGCCTACCGTAAGCTGATGAGCGAACATCATCCTGACAAGCTGGTGGCGAAAGGTTTACCGCCGGAAATGATGGAGATGGCGAAGCAGAAAGCGCAGGAGATTCAGGCGGCTTACGATCTGATTCGTAAGGAGAAGGGGTTTAAATAATTTTATTGCTGTCCCCCATCCCGGCCTTCCCCCGCAAGCGGGGGAAGGAGATACTGCCCCATGCAGCTTAATTACTGAAATGTGGCAGCATCTTCCTCCCCCATCCATGGGGGAGGACCGAGGAGGGGGACTGCAAGCACGGACCGAGGTGGGGGGCAGCAAGCACGGAACGAGGAGGGGGACTGCAAGCACGGACCGAGGAGGGGCAGCATCTCCTAAACTAAAATCCCGCCGGCTGCCTGAACGTCATGCTATTGCCAAACGCCGGATGGGTGATCGTCAGCGACTCCGCATGCAACTGCAAACGCGACGCCATCGCCAGCGCCTCATCATGTGCATAAAAGCGGTCGCCAAGAATCGGATGCCCCAGCGCCAGCAGATGCACACGCAGCTGGTGTGAGCGTCCGGTAATTGGCTTAAGCTTGACGCGCGCACTGTTCGTGGCTTCATACTCCAGCACCTGATACTCGGTCTGCGCCGCTTTGCCGTTTTCGAAACACACCATCTGCTTCGGCCGATTCGGCCAGTCGCAAATCAGCGGCAGATCGATCAAACCCTCTTCTGCCGCCGGATGGCCCCACACGCGCGCCACATAGTATTTAGAAGGCTCGCGCTCACGGAACTGGCGCTTGAGCTCACGCTCAGCCGCTTTATTCAGGGCCACGACGATCACGCCGCTGGTAGCCATATCGAGACGGTGCACCGATTCCGCCTGTGGGAAATCACGCTGGATGCGCGTCATCACGCTATCCTTGTGCTCTTCGAGACGGCCCGGCACCGACAGCAACCCGCTCGGTTTATTCACCACCATAATGTGCTCGTCCTGATACAGAATATGCAGCCAGGGTTCGAGCGGCGGGTTGTAAGCTTCCATCAGCATGATGTCGCGGTCCTGAACATTATTGGTGCGTGACCACGATCAGACGTAGCGCATCGAGACGCCAGCCTGCATCGCCCAGGCTTTCCAACACCTGTTCGCGATTGCTCTCCAGCGCTTCAACCTCGTCATCACGGATGTTGGGGTTAACCGCGCGCAGCGCTTCGAGACGTGACAGCTCAGCACCGAGTTTCTCTTCGGCTTCCACTTTCGCTGCCGCGATAATCGCCTGCGCTTCCGGAACGATCGCTTTTTCGGCCTGGGTCAGAATCTCGTGCACGTCTTGCTGCACCGCATTCACTAGCTTGCTGCCGGTATGGCGATTCACCGCATTCAGCTGACGGTTAAAGCTTTCAAACTCCACTTTGCCCGCCAAATTGTTCCCGGCGCGATCCATCAGCAAACGCACCGGCGTTGGCGGCAGGAAGCGGGTGAGCTGCAGACTTTTTGGCGCTTGCGCTTCAACCACATAGATCATCTCGACCAGCAGCGTCCCGACCGGCAGCGCCTTGTTCTTCAGCAGTGACAGCGCACAGCTACCGGTATCGCCCGAAAGGATCAGGTCGAGGCCGTTGAGGATCAGCGGATGTTCCCAGGTAATAAACTGGGTATCTTCGCGCGACAGCGCCTGGTTACGGTTAAAGGTCACGGTGCAACCCTCTTCCGGCAGGCCAGGGAAATCAGGCACCAGCATGTGATCGGACGGCGTCAGCACGATCAGGCTATCGCTGCGGTCTTCCTGATTGATGCCGACGATATCGAACAGGTTCAGCGCAAAGTTAACCAGATCGGTATCGTTGTCCTGCTCGCCGATGGCATTTGCCAGCTCCTGAGCGGCTTCGCCGCCGTTGGAGTTCAGTTCCAGTAAGCGATCGCGTCCCTGTTCCAGCTGTGCTTTCAGCGCATCGTGCTGCTTACGGCTTGCGCTGATGAACTCATCGAGTCCCTGCGGATTTTCCGGCGCAGCAAGATATTCAATCAGCTGATTGTACTCATTGTCATAAATGGCGCGGCCAGTTGGGCAGGTGTGTTCGAACGCATCCAAGCCTTCGTGATACCAGCGCAGCAGCACCGCCTGCGCGGTTTTTTCCAGCCACGGCACCAGAATCTGGATGTCATGCATCTGGCCGATACGATCGAGACGACCGATACGCTGCTCCAGCAGATCCGGGTTGAACGGCAGATCGAACATCACCAAACGGCTGGCGAACTGGAAGTTACGGCCTTCAGAACCGATTTCGGAACACAGCAACACCTGCGCGCCATCCTCTTCGGAGGCGAAGAAGGCCGCTGCGCGGTCGCGTTCGATAATCGATAGGCCTTCGTGGAACACGGCGGCACGGATGCCTTCGCGCTCACGCAGCACCTGCTCCAGCTGCAGCGCGGTGGCGGCTTTGGCGCAGATCACCAGCACTTTCTCTTTGCGGTTGCTGGTGAGGTAACCCATCAGCCACTCAACGCGCGGATCGAAGTTCCACCATGTGCCGCTATCGCCTTCAAATTCCTGATAAATCTGCTCGGGATACAGCATGTCACGCGCGCGCTCTTCTGCGCTTTTGCGCGTGCCCATGATGCCGGAGACTTTAATCGCTGTTTGATACTGCGCGGGCAGCGGCAGACGAATCTGGTGCAGCTCGCGTTTCGGGAAGCCTTTCACGCCGTTACGGGTGTTACGGAACAGCACGCGGCTGGTGCCGTGGCGATCCATCAGCATCGAGACCAGCTCTTTACGCGCGTCTTCTTTGCCATCGTGATCGCTGTTCGCCACTTGCAGCAGCGGCTCGATATCCTGTTCACCGATCAGATCGTTAATCAGGTTCATCTCATCTTTGCTGATGGCGTGGTCGGCCAGCAGCGAGCTCACCGCATCGGCTACTGGACGATAATGCTGCTGCTCTTCGACAAACTGGCCGAAATCGTGGAAACGATTCGGGTCGAGCAGGCGCAGACGTGCAAAGTGGCTCTCTAAGCCCAGCTGTTCTGGCGTGGCAGTCAGCAGCAGTACGCCAGCGGTTTTCTCTGCCAGCTGCTCAATAACCTGATATTCGCGGCTCGGTGCGTCTTCGCTCCATGCCAGATGGTGCGCTTCATCAACCACCAGCAGATCCCACTCGGCATCTGCCAGCAGCTCAAGACGCTGCTTGTTACGGCGTACAAAATCGAGCGAACAGATAATCAGCTGCTCGGTTTCAAAGGCATTGTCGCTGTCGTGCTGCGCTTCGGTGTAGCGATCGTCATCAAACAGCGCAAAGCGCAGGTTAAAGCGACGCAACATTTCCACCAGCCACTGATGTTGCAGCGTTTCCGGCACCACAATCAGCACGCGCTCGGCACGACCGGCCAGCAGCTGTTGCTGGATGATCATCCCGGCTTCAAGGTTTTACCCAAGCCCACTTCATCTGCCAGCAGCACGCGCGGCGCGTGGCGACGGCCGACATCGTGAGCGATGTGCAGCTGATGCGGAATCAAATTGGTGCGCATCCCGCGCAGGCCGCTGATCGGCAGGCGGTATTGCTCGCTGTGGTATTTGCGTGCGCGGAAACGCAGCGCAAAGCGGTCCATGCGGTCGAGCTGACCGGCGAACAGGCGATCCTGCGGCTTGCTGAACACCAGTTTGCTGTCCAGCATCACTTCGCGCATGACGACGCCCGCTTCTTCGGTGTCGAGACGTGTGCCGATGTAAGTCATTAAATCGTTTTCGTTGCGGACTTCATCGACGGTCATCTGCCAGCCTTCGTGGCTGGTGATGGTGTCACCCGGATTGAAAATCACACGAGTGACCGGAGAATCGTTTCGGGCATACAGGCGGTTTTCGCCGGTTGCCGGAAAAAGCATGGTGATCATGCGCGTATCGAGCGCGACCACCGTGCCCAATCCCAGTTCACTTTCCGTATCACTAATCCAGCGCTGACCCAGTGTAAAAACCATATATTTTTTGCTCGACTCTCTGACATGCCATAAAGAAGTTCACCTGTACTCAGGCAATACCCAACCGCCAAACGGGTGTTTGGTCAGATTGTGAGTGCGGTGAGAATCAGGAAGGGCGCTATGGTACTGGATGGCAAGGCATTCGTCACCTGTCAAAAAAGCCCCAGCTGCCCAGTAATGAGTGTAGCAAAGTCGTCACCGACGAACGGCAAAATGCCGTCAGCCACCGGTTGCAGCTGTTTGGTGACGTAATGATCGTAGTCGAGGGGCGTATTGCGCACCTCGAGCGGTTCCGGTCCGGCCGTGGCCATCACATAGCGGATCGAGCCACCGTTTTGATACTGCAGCGGGCGCTGCAGCTTGCGGTTTTGCTCATCGGCGAGACGCGCAGCGCGCACATGTGGCGGCACATTGCGCTCGTAATCTTTCAGCGCGCGCCGCAGGCGTTTTTTATACACCAGCTGATCGTCGAGTTCACCGGCCAGCAGCTGCGCCACCGTTTCGCGAATGTAATCCTGCCACGGCTCGCCACGGAAAATACGGCCATACAGATTTTGCTGGAACTGCTGCGCCAGCGGCGTCCAGTCGGTGCGCACTGATTCGAGGCCTTTAAACACCAGCCGCTCGCCGCCCTCGTTGCGAATCATGCCGGCATAGCGCTTTTTGCTGCCCTGTTCGGCGCCGCGAATGGTAGGCATCAGGAAACGGCTGAAGTGCGTTTCATACTCCAGCTCCAGCGCGCTCTCCAGCCCATAAGTCGATTGCAGATGCTGCCGCCACCAGCCGTTCACCTGTTCAGCGAGATGACGACCAATCGCCGTCGCCTCCGCTTCACTGTGCGCGCCTTTCAGCCAGACGAAGGTGGAATCGGTATCGCCGTAAATCACATCAAAGCCTTCCGCTTCAATCAGCTCGCGCGTTTGCTGCATGATGGCGTGGCCGCGTAGGGTGATGGATGACGCGAGGCGCGGATCGAAGAAGCGGCAGGCGCTGGTGCCGAGCACGCCATAAAAAGCATTCATGATGATTTTCAGCGCCTGCGACAGCGGTTTGTTATTGTCGCGCTTGGCGGCTTCACGCCCTTGCCAAATCTGCTCGACAATTGCCGGTAAACAGTGGGTCTCACGGGAAAAGCGCGCATTGCGGAAGCCGGGCACGGAATCGGCGTCATCCGGGTGCGCCAGGCCTTCCACCAAACCCACCGGATCGATAAGGAAGGTGCGAATAATTGAGGGATAGAGGCTTTTGTAATCCAGCACCAGCACCGAATCGTACAGGCCGGGCCGCGAATCCATCACGTAGCCGCCGGGGCTGGCTTCCGGCGCCACTTCGCCGAGATTCGGCGCCACGAAACCGGCGCGGTGCATGCGCGGGATATAGAGATGACCAAAGGCCGCCACCGAACCGCCGTGACGATCCACCGCTAAACCATTTACCGTGGCGCGTTCCAGCAGGAACGGCATGATGGCGGTGTGCTGGAAAATGCGCGTCACCAGCTCACAATCCTTGAGATTATATTTCGCCAGCGCCGGTTTATCGTTGGCAAAGCGCCAGTTGATCTCTTCCATGCGATCCCACGGATTATTGATGGCCTTGCCTTCACCAAGCAGCTGGCGCGAGACCGCTTCGAGGCTGAATGACGGGAAATCCCAAAACGCGGATTTGAGCGCGTCGATACCATCAATAATTAAGCGGCCCGTTGCCTGCGCGAAGAACACACCAGGTTTGAAGCCGTGCTCGCGCCACTCCAGCGCCTGCTTCTGACGCCCTAAACGCAGCGGAATGCCGTAGCGATCGGCGTGTTTCTGCAGTACGCGTAGATCGAACTGCACTACATTCCAGCCAATAATCACATCCGGTTCATGCCGCTCGAACCATGCGTTGAGCTGCTCAAGCAGCTGCGGGCGGCTATCAACATAGATCAGTTCAAAATCGAGCGTGCTGGCATCGCCGTTGGGCGGACCGAGCATGTAAACCTGGCGCTGACCGCAGCCTTCCAGCCCGATGCAGTAGAGCTCACCGTGCTGCGTGGTTTCGATATCCAGCGATACCCATTTCAGCTGCGGACGATAATCAGGATGCGGTTTCAGACGCGCGTTGACCACGCTGTCACCGCGTATTTCACCGCTAAACCACACCGGCGCGGTGATAAAGCGCTCCATCAAAT
>Ga0256895_1000469_pt1 | contig 9110 bp, 9 predicted proteins | sample MC6MC0668MT_FD_190194 | JGI IMG/M metagenome (GOLD analysis project Ga0256895, IMG submission 190194) | Metatranscriptome of enriched soil aggregate microbial communities from Iowa State University, Ames, United States - MC6-MC0668-MT... | ecosystem: Environmental > Terrestrial > Soil >... | reverse complement strand
CGGTCACATCCTGCTCAGTCTTGCGTTTAAGCCAGTTGACTACAGCGATTGCAACTGTCGCTGAGAGCGCAAATTGTTGTACTATTGATAAGAAATGCGGTTTTAAAAGAATTGATGTGGTCAGGTTTTTCCCTGGTTCGCTGACCCAGGTGCTCCCTCGTTGCCCTTTTCCCTGAAACTGTTCTCCTGCTAAAATGGCAGTGCCCTCTGCGAGTGGCTTGAAATTTGACAATAATTCTCTTAAATAATCGTTTGTAGAGGCAACTTTGTCAAGATATATTGTATTTTGACCGATGATAAGTCCCGAAATATTGTTATTTTGCAAACTGAAAGTATTAAATAAATATTAAGTCAAAACTATCATATTTTTTAATGAGTAAAAATAAAAGTTCAGAATTGTCGCAACGTCTATCAGAAATTATCGTTCATGGTATGCAGGAAAAGAAAGCAAACGAGATTGTTCGTTTGGATTTAAGAGATCTTCACAGTTCTGTTTCTGATTATTTTGTGATTTGCCATGCCGACTCCAACATTCAGGTTAACGCTATTGCCAAGAGTGTAGAGGAGGAAGTCTATAAGGCTTTTGGTCAAGAACCCCAATATAAAGAAGGACAATCAAATGGAGAGTGGTTGATTTTGGATTTTGTGGATGTGGTTGTACATATCTTTAAGACCGAAAAAAGAGCGCATTATGCAATCGAGGATTTGTGGGGAGATGCACAAGTTCAGCATTTCCAAAGTGCTTAATAACAGCCTCAATTCAATAATTTATACAGAAAATATAATTACGATATAATGAAAAAAATCCCAAGTAGTAAGGTAAGCCCGAAACCGCCAAAATTCAATTTTGTGTGGCTTATGATTGCCATGTTTTTAGGTTTTTTTGCCTTGCAATATGTTTTTGGAGAAAACCCGGCTAAGGAAATTAGCTATAGTGATTTTGAAACACGCATGTTAAAAACCGGCGCTGTTGAGCGTCTGGAAGCATATAAGAAAAATGATCTTGTCGAGGTAGAAGTCTATCTAAAGAAGGGCTGGAAAGATAATCCCAATTTTAAAGACGTAACCAAGAGTAATGATCCAATTCCAAGTCTTGCTGGTCAAGAGGAAACAGGTCCGCAGTATATCTTCAAGGATGCCTCAGCAGAGGTTCTAGAAAAGAAATTAGCTGCATCCCAGGCTGAACTGGCGCCAGGAACACCTAAAGTGCAATTAAAATATGCCGATCGTTCTAATCCTTGGGCGAGCTGGTTTGTGACATTTATGTTGCCGTTGTTAGTATTGGCAGCAATCTGGATCTTCTTGATGCGCCGTATGGGCGGTGGTGCTGGTGGTGGCGGTGGTGCGATATTTAATATCGGCAAATCCAAAGCACAGTTATTCGATAAAGAATCACAAATCAATATCACCTTTAATGATGTCGCAGGTTTAGAAGAAGCAAAACAAGAGGTAATGGAAATTGTGGATTTCTTGAAAAATCCGCGTAAGTACACGAATTTAGGGGGTAAAATCCCAAAAGGAGCATTACTGGTAGGCCCTCCGGGAACAGGTAAGACCTTATTGGCAAAAGCTGTTGCAGGTGAAGCACAGGTGCCTTTTTTCTCACTATCTGGTTCAGACTTCGTAGAGATGTTTGTCGGTGTGGGCGCTTCACGTGTCCGTGATTTGTTCAAACAAGCCAAAGAAAAAGCTCCATGTATTATTTTTATTGACGAGATCGATGCGATCGGTCGTGCCCGTGGTAAAAATTCGATGATGGGTGGCAATGACGAACGTGAAAATACATTGAACCAGTTATTGGTGGAAATGGATGGTTTCGGTACGGATTCAGGTGTTATTATTTTAGCAGCGACAAACCGTATTGATGTATTGGACACAGCATTATTGCGTCCAGGACGTTTCGACCGTCAGATTTCTATTGATAAGCCAGATTTGATAGGTCGTGAGCATATTTTTAAAGTGCATTTAAAACCATTGAAGTTGTCAGCGGAGGTGGATGCCAAAAAATTATCGGCACAGACCCCAGGTTTTGCTGGCGCAGAGATCGCCAATGTTTGTAATGAAGCGGCGCTGATCGCTGCACGTAAAAACAAATCTGAGATAGATATGCAAGATTTTCAGGATGCCGTGGATCGTGTGATCGGTGGTCTTGAGAAAAAGAATAAAATCATTTCTCCTGAAGAGAAACGAATCGTTGCTTATCACGAGGCGGGACACGCTATTGCTGGTTGGTATTTGGAACATGCAGATCCTTTGGTAAAAGTTTCTATCGTTCCGCGTGGAGTAGCGGCTTTGGGATATGCACAATATCTTCCTCGTGAACAATTCTTATATACAACAGAACAACTGGTAGACAGTTTATGTATGACTATGGGTGGACGTGTGGCAGAAGATATTACTTTCGGGAGAATTTCCACAGGAGCTCAGAATGACCTGGAACGTATCACGCAACTTTCTTATGCAATGATTGCCATTTATGGTATGAATGATAAGGTGGGAAATGTGTCTTTCCGTGATAGCTCAGAGGCTTCTTTTCAAAAACCATACTCTGACAAAACGGCAGAGCTGATTGATGCCGAAGTTCGTAATCTGATTACAGATGTCTATGCACGTACAAAACAACTTTTGTTGGACAAACGTGAGGGGCTGATTAAGATTGCAGAAAAGCTACTGGAAAAAGAGATCCTTTTCCAATCTGATCTTGAAGAGATATTAGGTAAGCGTCCTTTCGATACCAAGACAACTTATGATGAGTTTGTCAACGGTGCTGACGGTGGCGGTGTGCCTCAGACCGATTTACCATTGGATGTTCACCCCGAGGAGGCAACTTCAAAAGATGAACAGCGATTGGATAATCCATCATCAAATAGTTTAAACTAATTTAGATTTTACAGCGCTAGAAAAACTCTAGCGCTGTATTTATATTGCTATTGAGCCATGAACGTGAAGAACGCGACAGCGAAGGAGGTAATGTTAAAACGTATACGTCAGGCATTACTTCAAAAAAACGATAATCCACATCCTAATTTCAAAGAAACACCCCTTTATAAAGAAGAGGATGAATTGGTTGATCTTGTTTTTGTTCGTGAACTGACAGCCGCTGGTGGCAAGTTTCTTTATTGCGACGGTGAGATTGGCCTCATCGAAAATTTGATTACATTAACAGAGGTAAACAATATAAAAAATATCTATGCTTGGGAGCAGGGAATCCAAAATCTGCTGACTCCCTATGGTTTCCCTTTTTTCAAAACAGAGAAAGACTTCGAGTCTGCTAATGCGAGTATTACCTCCTGTGAAGCGTTGATTGCGCGTAATGGAAGTATTATGGTGAGTAATGCAAATGCTTCCGGGCGTCGCCTGAGTATCTACCCTCCAATTCACATCGTTGTTGCCAAAGCTTCTCAATTGGTGTGGGACGTGAAAGATGCCTTAGCTTATATGCAGAAACGTTATGGCCAGGAAATTCCGACGATGATATCAACCATTACAGGCCCTTCACGTACTGCAGATATTGAGAAAAGGCTGGTTTTGGGAGCTCATGGCCCCAAAGAGTTATATGTTTTACTTTTAGAAGACCGTTTCTAGCAATGCTTACTTTTTACTTACAACAAACTCCCGTAGCAAGTGTTATTTTCTTTTTTACGCTTGTAACGAGTATCTATACCTTTTCTCACGAGCAGCTTTATGGAAAGTTAATGCTTCATCCATACAGTATCGCCCGCAAGCAGCGCTTGTATACAATATTAACCAGTGGTTTTATCCATAAAGACTGGGGGCATTTGCTGTTCAATATGATCACTTTTTATTATTTCGCATTTGGTTTGGAACAGATGCTGGCGCAGGCAAGTCCCTATGGACATCTTCTCTTTGCTGTCATTTATTTAGGTAGTCTGGTGCTGAGTGATATTCCAACGATTATCCAACAGAAAAATAATTACGGTTATTACAGTCTGGGTGCTTCGGGCGCTATCTGTGCCGTTTTATTTAGTTATATCCTTTTTAACCCGAAGATGACTATTGGAGTCATGATGATTATCCCAATGCCGGCTTATTTATTTGCCTTTCTGTTTTTGGGTTATTGTATCTGGGCTTCTAAAAAAGCGCAGGACGGAGTTAACCATGATGCACATTTCTTTGGTGCATTATCCGGATTGATCTTGACTATTATCTGCTTTCCTTGGGTCATAAAGCATTGTCTTGCACAGTTCTAAAATTTTCCGCCCCAAGTTTCTCTATCCAAATTTCTGTACTGGATCGCTTCAGCGAGATGGTGGTTTTCGATCGTAGGACTATTTTCCATGTCTGCGATGGTGCGGGCGACTTTTAATATTCGATCGTAAGCCCTAGCGGAAAGATTTAGACGATCAATAGCTGTCTTTAGTAATTTCTTTTGCGGTTCGCCGATCTGACAGATATCTCTGGTTAACTTGGTGCTCATGTGTGCATTACAATGAACATCTGGATAGGATTCGAATCGTTGTTTTTGAATCAGCCTAGTTTGGATAACACGATTGCGGACCGTCAGGCTATTTTCAGAAGGACCAGAGGCGCTCAGCTCATCGAAGAGTACGGGAGTGACTTCTACATGAAGGTCAATCCGATCTAATAAAGGTCCCGATATTTTACTTAAATACCGTTGAACGGTATTACTGCCGCAGATGCATTCCTTTTCGGGATGGTTAAAGTATCCACAAGGACAAGGGTTCATCGCTGCGATCAACATAAAGCTAGCCGGATAATCTATGGTTAATTTTGCTCGTGATATGGTGATACTCCGGGATTCGAGTGGTTGTCGCATGACTTCAAGGACACTTCGCTTAAATTCAGGAAGTTCATCGAGAAATAGTACACCATGATGTGATAGTGAAATCTCGCCGGGTTGCGGATTGGAGCCTCCGCCCACCATGGCTACATCAGAGATTGTATGGTGAGGAGCGCGAAATGGCCGTATCGTTAGTAACGCGTCTTTGGCTTTAAGATTTCCTGAAACAGAATGAATTTTGGTTGTTTCCAGCGATTCGATCATATTGAGGGGCGGTAATACCGTTGGTAATCTTTTCGCTAACATGGTCTTCCCCGCGCCTGGGGGGCCTATTAGAATAACATTATGCCCTCCAGCTGCGGCTATTTCTAATGCTCTTTTGATATTTTCCTGTCCCCGAACATCCGCAAAATCAACATCATACTTATTTGTTTCAGTGTGAAAGAAAGATTGGATATCGACTTTGGTCGGAATGATATTTTTTGAGTTATTAAGAAACTGTACTACCTCTGTCAGGTTTTCGACGGCAATTACATCGATACCAGCAACAATGGCGGCTTCCTGTGCATTTTGTAGCGGAAGTATAATTCCCTTAAACCCGTCATTTAATGCCTGTAGGGCAATGGGTAATACACCTCTGATAGGTTTTATGCTGCCATCCAGGGATAGTTCGCCCAAGATCAGATACTGCTCTAATAACTCATTTATAAGTTGTCCTGAGGAAGCAAGTATGCCAATTGCGATCGATAAATCATAACTAGAACCTTCTTTTCTGATGTCAGCTGGTGCCAAGTTGACCACAATTTTCTGTCGTGGCATGTGAAGTTGACAGGAAGTAATGGCACTTTCAATACGTCTGAGGCTTTCTTTGACAGCATTGTCAGGAAGCCCGACTATATAATAATGCAGCCCAGTAGAAACAACTACCTCAACTGTTATGGTACATGCTTCAATACCATAGACGGCGCTACAATAGGTCTTGTTTAACATAAATTTTATAATCGGTTGATTTAAAGATACTAAATATTAAATCATAAATAATAATGCTTTAGTGAATTATTGTAAATCGATAGCGAATTGTTGAAAAATGACTATATTGTAATTATATAGATTCTAGTAAATAATGGATAATTGCGGTATTTGGCAAACGATTTGCTTTATAAATTGTATTATTATCGAAGACTAGATTCATCGTATAATAGAATTAGAACTTTAAAACGAAAAAGAAATGAATGACACAAGTAAAGTAGCTTTGGCGTTATTGGCAGGTCTTGCTGCAGGTGCGGCTTTGGGAGTTTTATTTGCTCCGGACAAAGGATCAGATACGAGAGATAAGATCAATGATTCATTAAGCGATTTGAGTGATGCTATTCGTGAGAGAGCTGAAGAACAATTCGATCAATTGAATGATTTTAAAGAGAAAATTGTCTCCACCTTGAAAGGTAAAATAAACCAAGCCGAGGAAATTGTAGACGATGATATCATCGAGCATGCATAAAAGACAAATTGTCCTTAAGGGCAATTTTGGGGAGATACATAGAATTATGGGCTATTTCAAAAGGCTGAATATAAATAATCTATAGAAATTCGTATAAGACTTTTGAGATAGCCTAAATAAATTTAAGATGCATGGAAGAGGAAAAATTTTCACTTAGTGGTACTTTTCAGAAAACACAGGAGTACATAGATTCCCAGTTTAAGCTAGTTAAGTTGAAGACAATTGAGCGTTCATCGCGCCTGATTGCCAGTTTGGTGGTGGATGCGACCAAATTGATATTCACTTTGTTCGTTGTCTTTTTCTTATGTCTAGCTTTGGGTTTTTGGCTTGGTGAATTGCTGGGAAGCTATTCATTGGGTTTTTTGGCAACAGCAGGTATTTTTATAGTTATTATTGTGATTATACGAGTTTTCGAACCTGCATTGGAATCTAAGTTTATGGATCTTTCTATCCGTCGCTTTTTAGCCAAATGGAATGACGAGATCGAAGAAGAAGAAGATCTGAAAAAAGAAGAAAAATTTGATAGAGAAGGGACTACAAATGAATAATAAGCAAACGAAAATACGCAATTTACAGGAGCTTAAAACTGAAATCGCTCGTTTAAAGGAACTCAAAAATGAACAAGAGGCTTACCTGAAAACACAGTTTACTTTATTTAATAACAAGATCGAAGCTCCGATTCGCTTTTTCAATTCATTAAAAAATAATATTCCCGGAGTCAATATCATTCAGCAATTATTTGCGAAAAGTAGTAATCCGGATTCGGATTGGTTGACAAAAACCTTGCGCATAGGTGTTCCTTTTGTGATGAATAGACTGTTTCTGAAAAACTCAGGAATGCTGAAGAAAGCGTTAATGTTGCTTTTATCAGAGCGTGCTGTCGGCCAGATCAATCAGGATAAAATCAGTGGATTGATAGGTAAACTCACCAATTTTATCCGACCCAAAAAGAAGAAAAAGAAAGGCTCACAAATTGAAGGAGAGGTTCCGCTAAAAGATGAAGTTAACGAATATGGTATTCCTTCCTATAGTGAAACCTACTAGGAGGCTGCTTCCTCTTTTTTCAAAAAATCTTCGTAAGCTAATTTAATTCCCTCACGAAGATTGATTTTATGTTTCCAGCCTAGGGCGTGTAATTTGGAAACGTCCATTAATTTGCGTGGCGTTCCGTCGGGTTTACTTTTATCAAATGAGATTTTTCCAGTATATCCAATGACGTTCTTAATGAGTTCAGCAAGATCTTTTATGCTTAAATCTTCACCAATGCCGATATTGACGAACTGTTTCTCATTATAGCTATTCATCAAAAATACGCAGGCATCCGCTAGGTCATCCGAGAAAAGAAACTCCCTTAAAGGTGTGCCCGTACCCCAAATTACCACTTCATCCAGGTTATTTACCTTTGCCTCGTGAAATCTACGGATAAGGGCCGGTAGGACATGCGAGTTTTGCGGATGATAATTATCATTGATACCATACAGATTGGTTGGCATCACTGATATAAAGTTACAACCATATTGATCACGAAAAGCTTCTGCCATTTTTATACCAGCTATTTTGGCGATAGCATAAGGCTCATTGGTAGGCTCCAAGGTACCTGTCAACAATAGGTCTTCGTTTAAAGGTTGTGGCGCCATTTTAGGATAAATGCAGCTTGAACCTAAAAACATCAACTTTGTAACCTCATTGTCGTAAGAGGATTTAATAACGTTATTCTGTATCGCCATATTTTCATAAATGAAATCTGCGCGATAGGTGTTGTTCGCCATAATCCCACCAACCTTAGCGGCTGCAAGGAAAACATAATCAGGTTTCTCTTGGTTGAAAAAGTCAGCAACTGCTTGTTGATTGCGCAGATCTAATTCTTGAGAGGTACGAGTCACGATGTTGTTGTATCCCAGTTCTGTTAATTTGCGATATATTGCCGATCCGACCATTCCTCGATGGCCTGCTACGTAAATTTTAGCGTCTTTTTCCACGATAAGTTATTGATTCCTGCAAATATAAGGTTATTTTTGCGGGATATTAATTAAAAAATGGGAAAGGATAAACTACGTAAATTTGCCGAAGTAGCGACTTTTGAGAATGTCATCCAGCTCGATGCCGGCAAAGAATATAAAGGAAAATGGGCTGAGAAGCAATTTGGAAATACAAACCCGGTTGTTTTGGAACTTGCCTGCGGTAAAGGAGAATATACAGTTAATTTGGCACGCTTGTTTCCAGAGAAAAACTTTATCGGGATTGATTTTAAAGGCAACCGTATTTGGCGCGGCGCAAAAACTGCGTTGGAAGATGGTATCAAAAATGTCGCATTTTTACGAATACAGATTGAAACGCTTCTTGAACACTTTGCTGAAAATGAAATTGATGAAATTTGGATTACCTTTCCAGATCCACAGCCACAGGACAGTCGCGAAAAGAAACGCTTGACAGGGCCTAAATTTTTGGACCGTTACAGGATTGTCATGAAGCCAGAAGGAATGATGAATCTAAAGACAGATAATGATGGCTTCTATGCCTATACCCTTGAGCAAATAGAGCTACACAATCTTAAGAAATATAAAGAGACAACAGATCTATATCACTCAGACTTGGTGGATAATGTTTTATCAATCAAGACATACTATGAGAAAAAGTATCTTGCTGACGATAAGAATATAAACTATGTGAAATGGAGCTTTGAGAAACGCTAACATCAAAGTTTTTATAATAAAGGAAAGCTCAAACGAAAGTTTGGGCTTTCTTGTTTTTTAAGCGTAGTAAATGTATCAGTAATTTAGCTCCTGGAATTTAAGCCTAATTGATGCATATGGATATTTGCACATCTGTTCGTATAAAACACTGTTATCT
>Ga0256895_1000466_pt1 | contig 9124 bp, 10 predicted proteins | sample MC6MC0668MT_FD_190194 | JGI IMG/M metagenome (GOLD analysis project Ga0256895, IMG submission 190194) | Metatranscriptome of enriched soil aggregate microbial communities from Iowa State University, Ames, United States - MC6-MC0668-MT... | ecosystem: Environmental > Terrestrial > Soil >... | reverse complement strand
GTTAAAACAAGAACGATACAAGGCTTTTGTGGAATATTTTACCAAAAATAATCCCGATGCGCAAACAGAGCTCAACTATAGTAATCCTTATGAATTACTCGTGGCTGTTATTCTGTCTGCCCAATGCACAGACAAGAGAATTAATCAGGTAACGCCAAAGCTATTTGAACGTTACCCGGATGCACAGACTTTAGCCGCTTCAAGCGTCGATGAAGTATTTACTTATATCCGCTCGGTAAGCTATCCAAATAACAAAGCCAAGCATCTGGTCGGAATGGCACAAATGCTTATTGAAAAATTTAACAATATCGTTCCTGAGCAGATTGAGGATTTGGTCAAGCTCCCCGGCGTAGGTAGAAAAACGGCCAATGTCATTTCGTCGGTGGTATATCATAATCCTGCAATGGCAGTCGATACGCATGTATTCCGTGTGGCTAACCGGCTTGGCTTAACCTACCGTGCAACCACTCCGTTGGCGGTAGAGAAACAATTAGTCAAAAATCTCCCGAAAGAAACTATTGCTGTTGCGCACCATTGGTTGATCTTGCATGGACGATATATTTGTCTGGCCCGAAAACCACTTTGCGAAAAATGCCCGATTACCTACATGTGTAAATACTTTGAGAAAACCCATCACATAAAAAGTGCTCCAAGCGCGATAGAAATAAAAAACTAATTTTTTTAGTGATAATATTTGGTTTATTCTTTTTTATTTTTAATTTTGATAAATATATACTAAAAATATGAGCAACACAGATAAGTTAAAAGCGTTACAGCTGACGTTAGATAAATTGGAAAAGAGCTTTGGAAAAGGTTCGATTATGAAATTAGGAGATACAGCTGTTGAGCCTATCGAGGCGATTTCTACAGGGTCCTTAGGATTGGATATCGCTTTGGGAATTGGCGGTGTTCCAAAAGGACGTATCATTGAAATATATGGACCTGAATCTTCGGGTAAAACGACATTAGCAACACACATTGTTGCTGAAGCACAGAAAAAAGGCGGTATTGCAGCAATTATTGATGCTGAACACGCTTTTGACAAATATTACGCACAAAAGCTTGGTGTTGATGTTGAGAACTTATTAATTTCTCAACCAGATAATGGTGAACAAGGTTTAGAAATTGCCGACAATTTAATTCGCTCAGGTGCAATTGATGTTATTGTAATTGACTCTGTAGCTGCATTAGTACCTAAAGGTGAGATTGAAGGTGAAATGGGTGATTCAAAAATGGGTCTTCAAGCACGTTTAATGTCTCAAGCATTACGTAAGTTGACCGGAACAATTTCCAAAACAAACTGTTGTTGTATTTTCATCAACCAATTACGTGAAAAGATTGGCGTGATGTTCGGTAACCCTGAAACAACAACTGGTGGTAATGCATTGAAGTTCTATGCTTCTGTACGTTTGGATATCCGTCGTACATCGCAGATTAAAGATTCTGACGAGGTATCTGGTAACCGTGTAAAAGTTAAAATTGTAAAAAATAAAGTAGCGCCGCCTTTCCGTATTGCGGAGTTTGATATCATCTTTGGTGAAGGTATCTCAAAAGTCGGTGAAATCATTGACTTAGGTGTTGAATATGGCATCATCAAAAAAGCAGGTTCTTGGTTTAGCTATGGTGAAACCAAATTAGGACAAGGTAGAGATGCTGTAAAAGCCTTATTGTTTGACAATCCAGATCTAATGGATGAACTTGAGGCAAAAATCCGTACTGAAGTAACAGGAGAAGATCCAATGCTTCATGCAGAGGAAAATAAAGACTAGTTGCTGTAAAAATTAGTATAATGTAGGTAGCCATCCTTTTTGGGATGGCTATTCTATTTTATTACCTCCTCCTCTCGCAAAGCTCCGATTAAGTTTAAATGATTATTTTGTTACATGTCCAAAGTTTTGAGTTTGTACGCTATGATTTTAGTATTTTTAGCGGAGCGAACATAAATCGCTGACTTCATTCTAAACTTAACTTTGAAAAATGAACCGTAAGCTAATTGCATTTCTTTTGATCCTTTTTGGATCAGTATTCCATCTCAGTGCACAAAAACTCCGCGTACTTTCCTTCAATATTCATCATGGGAATCCACCCTCAGAAAAGGAATCTGTTGTCAATCTCGATACCATCGCTCAAATTATTAAAAACAGTAATGCGGACCTAGTCGGTTTGCAAGAAATTGATGTCAACCTAGGGCGCTCTTACAGCGAGGATCAAGCGAAAAAACTAGCTGAACTAACAGGAATGCACTACATTTTCTCAAAAGGAATAGACCTTGAAAAAGGTGAATATGGCACAGCGATATTATCGAAACATCCGATAGAACGCGTAGAAAAACATTTTCTACCTTCTCCCGTTGAAAGCGAACGTCGAAGCTTATCCATTATTGAAGTGCGTATCAACAATAAGAAAATCTTATTTGCGAACACCCACCTAGATCTAAAAGACAAGAACAAAATCGCACAGGCAAAGTTCATTACATCACGTTTCAAAAATGAAAAGCTACCGACGATCCTGGTCGGCGATTTAAACTCCGAACCCACTGATCCTGCGATTAAAGAGCTTGGTATGTTATTCACAAAAACGACTAGCAAAAATGGCTTAACCTTTCCACAAGATAAGCCTAATACCGAAATAGACTATATTATGGTCAATACGTCATCACATCCAAAATTCTTCAACCATCGTGTCCTTGAAGAGAAATATGCGAGCGACCATCGACCATTATATGTTGAAATCGAAATCAAATAACCCATTATGAATTTTAATAGAAGAAGATTTTTAGAAGTGCTAGCGCTGGCAGGAATTACATTGCCCAATATCAGCGTCGCTAAAGAAAAAGAAACAGAAAATCCGGAAGGAGATTTTAGTTTTATAGTCCCCGCTTATTTACAGAATCAGACAGAGACAGGCATCAGCATCTTTACAATCTTGAGCAAACCTGCTGTAGCTCGGCTGGAAATCCTTGACAATGCAGGTAATGTACAGCAAACGATCCACCAATCCGAAGATGGTATGATTAATGCAAATACAGATTTCTTTCATTTTACCGTCGAGGAAGCCCCCAGATCTTTCCGCTATCGCATCAAGGCAAAAGAAATTCAAAAATTCGATCCCTATAAGATTGTCTATGCACAAGAAATCGAAACGCCAATCTTTGAGGCCAAGCTGGCGAAAAATAATCAAGAACAAGTTCGTTGCCTGGTCTATAATGATGTTCATGAAGAAAAAAGTAGCTATCGCGATCTTGTCCCCAATCAAGACACCTCAATCTATGATTTCTTTGTCCTGAATGGAGACTCTTTTCATTATGTGAGCTATCAGGAAGACATTACAGAAAAATTATTGAAGCCTATCGAATTTATTGCGACAGGCAAACCTTTCATTATGAACCGTGGAAACCATGAAACGAGAGGTTCCTTTGCCCGCAATTTCAAACGGTATTTCGGCTATCCCAACAATAAATATTACCAAGCTTTCAAAAGGGGGCCTATTTTTTGGATTATGCTAGACAGCGGTGAGGATAAACCAGACAGCCATGAAGTGTATGCTGGTACCGTAGATTACGACAATTACAGAAAAGAACAGGCGAAGTGGCTGGAAACGGTATTACAATCTAAAGAAAGAAAGTCTGCCCAACACACAGTAGTTATCAGCCATATCCCTATATTCCATTCAGATGAATGGCATGGCACATTGCATAATCGGGAATGCTTCCATCCTTTGTTTCAGAAATATAAAATAGATGCAATGGTCTCTGGCCATACGCATCAATATGGATACTATCCAGCAGATAAGGACCACAATTATCCTGTATTTATAGGCGGTGGCCCAAAGGCTGGAAAAAGGACCATTATCGACATTTCGGGATCTGCCAAATCACTGGCTATTCGAATGACCCGAGACGACGGAACTGAACTGGGAAAGTTTACAAAATAATAAAGGCACTCCATAACGGAGTGCCTTTATTATTTTGAATGTATCTGCTATCGTCGATAGCGCTTGAAACCAGGCTATGGTTACCGCCGTACAGGATAATTCGATTTATTTTATTCACCTTTTTCTAAGAAAGGGTATCTGTAATCCGTATCTGGATTGAACGTTTCTTTGATTGTACGAGGAGATACCCAACGCAACAAGTTGATCATAGATCCAGCTTTGTCGTTTGTACCTGAACCTCTCGCACCACCAAATGGTTGTTGACCTACCACAGCTCCAGTACATTTATCATTCACATAGAAGTTACCCGCAGCATGTCTCAATTTATCTGTAGCTAAATTAATAGCATAGCGGTCTTGTGCGATAATTGAACCAGTCAATGCATAGATAGAAGTTGTATCAACGATATCTAATGTTTCCTCGAACTTAGCGTCTTCATAAACGTATACGGTCAATACTGGACCGAACAATTCTTCGACCATTGTTTCGTAATCTGGCTTTGAAGCTTCAATGATCGTTGGATGAATGAAATAGCCTTTAGACTTATCATAAGTACCACCAACTACGATCTCTGCCTCATTGGATTCTTTTGCACGATCGATGTATTTTGCTAATTTATCAAATGATTTCTCGTCGATAACCGCATTGAAAAAATTTGTAAAATCTTCAGTTCCACCTATTGTAAATGACTTCACATCATTAGTCATAGACTCCTTTAATGCTGGCCATAATGATTTAGGAATATATGCACGTGAAGCTGCTGAACATTTTTGACCTTGGTATTCAAATGCTCCACGAACCAAAGCTGTATTTGCAGCTTTTAGATCAGCTGAAGGGTGCACAACAATAAAATCTTTACCACCTGTCTCACCAACGATACGTGGATAAGTTTTATAACGATGGATATTGTCACCGATAGTTTTCCAGATATCTTGGAATACACCTGTTGAACCGGTAAAGTGGATACCAGCAAAATCAGGATGTTGGAAAATCACATCACCAGCATCTGGTCCCGAAACATACACTAAATTGATAACACCATCCGGAAGTCCAGCTTCACGGAAGATTTTCATCAGTACGTTTGCTGAGTAGATCTGCGTATTAGATGGTTTCCATACAACAACATTTCCCATCATAGCAACACATGAAGGTAAGTTACCTGCAATAGCTGTAAAATTGAATGGTGTCAACGCAAACACAAAGCCTTCAAGAGGACGTTGTTCTACACGGTTCCATACACCTTTTCCAGATACAGGAGGTTGTTGCTTATAGATTTCGCTCATATATTGCACGTTGAAACGCAAGAAATCTATAATCTCACAAGCTGAGTCAATTTCCGCTTGATATGGGTTCTTCGATTGACCCAACATTGTCGCAGCATTTAACTCATAACGGTATTTCCCTGAAATCAATTCAGCTGCTTTCAAGAATATCGCCGCACGATCTTCCCATGCTAGATTTTCCCAATCCTTTTTAGCTGCCAAAGCAGCATTGATTGCATCTGTTACATGAGATTTCTCGCCTTGATTGTATTGACCTAAAATATGTTGATGGTCATGTGGAGGAGCTAGGGTTACTTTTTTAGAAGTAGTTATTTCTTTACCACCAATATACATTGGGATATCGATTTGTTTCGAACGTGCTTCATCAATTGCTGCTTTCAACAACTTACGTTCTTTCGTTCCGACAGCGTAAGTATACACCGGTTCATTTGCAGGAACAGGAACTGTAAAAAATCCTTTAGACATATTACAATTATTTATTATTCATCCAAAAAAATTGCTATTTATTGACGATGAAGCTATCAGGTTTTCTCATCTCATTATTTGACCTGAGAAAACCTGATGGTTTCAACTTATTAACACCACACTAAATGGTGCCAATAGGAGTAAAATTACCTTAAATTTTATGAATACCCAAAGTTACTCTCCTTCTTTGAGCACCTTGGAAAAGATACGTTTAAATTTTTCCAATTTCGGTTTAATAACCAATTGACAATATGGTTCCTTACCATTTAACCTATAATAGTCTTGATGATAGCCCTCTGCGGGATAAAATACAGCTGTTGGTACGACCTCAGTTACGATCGGTTCATTATAGACTTTCTCCTTATTCAGAGCCGCGATATAAAACTGGACTTTATCCAGCTGCTCCTTGCTATGGACAAATATGGCCGAGCGGTATTGTGTCCCTACATCATCCCCCTGACGGTTGAGTTGTGTAGGGTCGTGCGCGACAAAAAAGGCCTCCAATAGCTTATCATAACTGATCACTTTCGGATCATAAATAATATTAGTTGCCTCAGCATGCCCCGTATTACCTGTACAGACCTGAGCATAGCTGGGATTTGCTACCCATCCGCCTGTATATCCGGAAACAACCTTGTGTACACCTCTCAACTCCTTAAACTGTGCTTCAGTACACCAAAAACAACCTGCAGCAAATGTTGCGGTATCTAAGCTCCCTACACTTTTTTCCGGTAGTTTAGAAAAGTCCGTTTTCGCAGTCTTTGGCTCTTGAGCACGACAAGCGCTCAACAAAAAAATAGCTGTAAAAATTATAATAATATCTTTCATAGGTATATCATTATCTTGTGAGTCTATAACATGATTATGATCTTAAAAGATCAGATATTTAGCATGTAAAAGCTCTCTACGTTAGGTTAAAAACAAAAACAGATATTGCTCACCCCTTTCATCCTTAAAGCAAAGAAGCGACAATAAATTCTTATTGTCGCTTCTTTGTGTACCTATCAAAATGATCAATTATTTTGCTGCAGCATAATTTTGTGCTACGGCATCCCAATTGATAACATTAAAGATTTCCTCCAAATAAGCTGGACGTTTATTTTGGAATTTCAAGTAGTACGCATGTTCCCAAACGTCAATACCTAAAACTGGCGTTCCTTTTACTTCAGCAACGTCCATCAAGGGATTGTCTTGATTAGGCGTAGAAGTTACCGCTAATTTACCATCAGCGCCTACGATCAACCATGCCCAGCCTGATCCAAAACGCGTAGCACCAGCAGCTTGAAGTTGTTTTTTTAACTCATCAAATGAACCGAAAGTTGCATTGATTGCTTCCGCCAATTCACCTGTTGGAGCCCCACCAGCATTTGGACCTAAAACTTTCCAAAACAAAGAGTGGTTGAAATGACCACCACCATTGTTGCGAACAGCTGCTGAATATTTGCTCACATTCTTGATGATATCTAATAAAGATAAGTTCTCTGCATCTGTTCCTGCGATTGCTTTATTTAAGTTGTCCACGTATGCCTGATGGTGTCTGTCATGGTGGATTTCCATTGTAGTCTTGTCAATATGTGGTTCTAATGCGTCGGCTGCGTATGGTAACGCTTCTAATTCAAATGCCATATCTATTTTAATTTAAATGTTTATTACTTCGTTTTTATATACAAATATAACACAATATAGCCTGTTATGTTTTTATGTGTTACAATAAATTCGATATTTTGTTAGCGTTTTTGACGAAAAAATGATTTTACCAAATCGGCACATTCTTCCTGCAAAACACCTTGGGTAACGACGGTCTTCGGATGTAAAATCTTATCATGAAAATGGGAATAACCACGCTTTTCATCCTTCGCACCGTAGACAATTTTACTGATATGTGTCCAATATGCCGCCCCGGCACACATGATACATGGTTCTATGGTCACATATAATGTACAATCGTCCAGATATTTTCCACCAAGATAATTTGCTGCTGCTGTAAAAGCCTGCATTTCGGCATGGGCCGTTACATCATTCAAGCGTTGTGTGAGATTATGCCCTTTACCGATAACACGTCCTTTATGCACGATAACAGCACCAATCGGAACCTCCCCTTCTTCGAAAGCTTTCTTTGCTTCATTTAATGCCATGCGCATAAATGATTCATCACTATCGATTAATTGTGTTCCTTCAAAATCTATAAATGTCATGCCACAAACTTAACTAAGTTTCGATCCATTTGGTAATTTTCTGTCCACAGAAGTCAAAATAATATCACCATTTGCATCAGCGAATCCGGTTACCAGACACTCAGAAAAAAAATTAGCGATCTGCTTCTTTGGAAAATTCACCACTGCAACAACCTGTTTCCCGATCAGTTCCTCCTTACTATAATGTACTGTAATCTGGGCACTGCTTTGCAATATTCCAATTTCACTTCCAAAATCAAGTTTCAATTGATAAGCTGGCTTTTTAGCTTTCGGAAAATCCTGTACGTCCAAAATAGTTCCCACACGTAAATCTAATTTTTCGAAATCTGCCCAACTAATGGTGTCACTCATAATCTATTGCTATCGATGTCCTGAATTTCCTTACCAATTGTAAATATAATATAAGAGGGTTTGCGTTTTAAACGCGAAGAGAGTTTATGGATCAGTTTGTCTTCCTCGCCTGCTTGAAAAGCTAGATCCTCATCGCTTAGATGGTTATACTTGCGACGGAGTTTTTCTTTCGCAACCTGCCATTGTTCTTCGTTAATTTTCAGCATAACTATGATTTAGGTATAAAATTTGTATATCTTTACCAAACTTGTGAAAGTTTGTTTAAAGATACAATATATACATAAATAAAAGATTATGAAAAAGATTTTACCAGCATTACTCTTGATTTGTGGTAGCGTAGCAACGGCTCAAGCCCAGCTTTTGCCTGGATTTGAGGTCGGTTTAAAAGGAGGCTTGAATTTTTCCAAGCTTAAAAGCGATGGCAAATATTTCAATTCGGACACAAAAGCGGGTTACCAAGCAGGTCTTTATGGACGTGTTGGTGTATTGGGTTTCCATATTCAGCCGGAGGTCTACTTAACCGGTAAAAACACAAAAGTAACCAATCAAGATGGTCAATCGACAGACGTTAAGTTTACGACAGTTGATATTCCTGTATTATTGGGTAAACGTTTTGGCTTGGGTCCAATTGGAGCGAGAATTCAGACAGGACCGATTTTTTCTTTTAAAGTAGATGACAAACAAGATAGTCCAATTGCTAATTTGAATCCAGACAGCTACAAGAAAAATGGTACGGCGTGGGCTTTTGGTGTTGGTGCTGATATTTCAAGCTTGCGTGTAGATCTACGCTACGAAATGGGCTTGAACAAGGTCAACAATGAGAGTCAGGCAAATCCAAAAATCAACATGTGGAGTATTGGTTTAGGCTATAGATTATTCAGTATTCTATAGTACATT
>Ga0256895_1000458_pt1 | contig 9197 bp, 7 predicted proteins | sample MC6MC0668MT_FD_190194 | JGI IMG/M metagenome (GOLD analysis project Ga0256895, IMG submission 190194) | Metatranscriptome of enriched soil aggregate microbial communities from Iowa State University, Ames, United States - MC6-MC0668-MT... | ecosystem: Environmental > Terrestrial > Soil >... | reverse complement strand
GGTGCATCCGGGAGGATTCGAACCTCCGACCGCTCGGTTCGCAGCCGAGTACTCTATCCAGCTGAGCTACGGATGCAAAATGGCGGTGAGGCGGGGATTCGAACCCCGGATGCAGCTTTTGACCGCATACTCCCTTAGCAGGGGAGCGCCTTCAGCCTCTCGGCCACCTCACCACACAACGCCTCTTTCGAGTGCTTCGAGTTACTCGTTAAGAGCTTCTCGTCGCTGCGTGGCGCATATATTACTTTCTGGGACTTATAAGTCAAACAATTTTCCAAAAGCTTTTATCGTTTGCACAAATCACACGCAATTCGCATGTAAAAGCCGCAAAGAGGGTGTTTTATAAGCGGATTTTGCAGGCATCTTCACAGAAAACCTTTGCAGGAATGGCGGCGTAAGGGCGAGTTTAGGGTAACGGAGTGGTTAAAAAGAGAGCGTTTGAAATTAAACGGTAACGTTGAGCAGGAAAAATGACAGGAGGGTTGCGTCTCGCCCGACAGCGAGACGCGACAATATCAGTAACTGGACTGCTGGGATTTTTCAGCCTGGATACGCTGGTAGATCTCTTCACGGTGGACAGATACTTCTTTAGGAGCGTTAACACCAATACGTACCTGGTTACCCTTTACCCCTAAAACTGTCACGGTGACCTCATCCCCAATCATGAGGGTCTCACCAACTCGACGAGTCAGAATCAGCATTCTTTGCTCCTTGAAAGATTAAAAGAGTCGGGTCTCTTGTATCCCGGCATTATCCATCATATAACGCCAAAAAGTAAGCGATGACAAACACGTAAAGTGTAAGCAGTCACGGCATCACATTCTGTTAAACGTAAGTTTAGCCGATATACACAAACTCAACCTGACTTTATCGTTATCGATAGCACAGTGAACAAGACGCCATAACGTTACCGCTATGGCGTCTGCTTGTGCTTTGTAGTTATTACAGTTTCGCGCTTACCCAGCTTTCAACGCTGGCCAAAGCTTGCGGAAGTGCCGCCGCATCCGTACCACCGGCTTGCGCCATGTCCGGACGACCGCCACCCTTGCCGCCCACCTGCTGAGCGACCATACCAATCAGTTCCCCTGCTTTTACGCGGTCGGTCACATCCTTAGAGACGCCCGCAATCAGAGAAACCTTACCTTCTGCCACTGTCGCCAGCACGATAACGGTAGAACCAAGCTGGTTCTTGAGATCGTCGACCATAGTACGCAGCATCTTAGGCTCAACGCCCGCCAGATCGCTGACCAGCAGTTTAACGCCCTTAATGTCTACAGCCTTGCTGGAGAGGTTTGCACTCTCCTGCGCCGCAGCCTGCTCTTTGAGCTGCTGCAGCTCTTTTTCCAGCTGACGTGTGCGATCCAGCGCAACGCGCACTTTCTCGCCCAGGTTCTGGCTATCGCCTTTCAGCAGCTGCGCGATGTCGTGCAGCTGATCGCTCTGCGCATGCAGGCTGGCGATTGCGCCTTCACCGGTCACCGCTTCAATACGACGCACACCTGCCGCCGTACCTGACTCGGAAACAATGCGGAACAGACCAATGTCACCGGTGCGCGATGCGTGCGTACCGCCGCACAGCTCGGTAGAGAAGTCGCCCATGCTCAGAACGCGAACTCGGTCGTCATATTTCTCACCAAACAGCGCCATCGCACCTTTTTTCTTCGCGTCCTCGAGCTCCATGATGTGGGTCTCGATTGGCAGGTTACGACGGATCTGCGCGTTCACCAGATCTTCAACCGCGCGGATTTCAGACGGTTTCATCGCTTCAAAATGCGAGAAGTCGAAGCGCAGCACTTTGTCGTTAACCAGAGAACCTTTCTGTGCAACGTGGGTACCGAGTACGTCGCGCAGGGCAGCGTGCATCAGGTGGGTTGCAGAGTGGTTCAGACGAATGCGCGCGCGGCGAGCTTCATCCACGTTAGCCTGTACGCCCTCGCCCACTTTCAGAGAACCGGAAACCAGCTTGCCCTGGTGACCAATCGCCTGACCGTATTTCTGGGTGTCGCTGACGCTGAAGCTGAAGCCGTTGCCTTTCAGTTCGCCCTTATCGCCAACCTGGCCGCCGGATTCCGCATAGAACGGCGTTTTGTCCAGAATGACAACCGCATCCTGACCCGCGCTAATGCTGTCCACGGCTTTACCGTCAACAAACAGAGCGGTCACTTTGCCGGTCAGTTCCAGCGCGTCATAACCTTTGAATTCTGACGCGCTATCAACGCGGATCATCGCGTTGTAGTCGGCACCGAAACCGCTGGATTCACGCGCGCGACGACGCTGCTCTTCCATCGCGGCTTCGAAGCCCGCTTCGTCAACTTTGATGTTGCGCTCGCGGCAAACGTCCGCCGTCAGGTCAACCGGGAAGCCGTAGGTGTCGTACAGGCGGAAAGCGGTTTCGCCATCCAGCGTGTCGCCCTTAAGTTTCGCCAGCTCTTCGTCCAGCAGCGCCAGACCGCGCTCCAGCGTACGCGCAAACTGCTCTTCTTCGGTTTTCAGAACCTGCTCTACCTGCGCCTGCTGGCGTTTCAGCTCATCACCGGCAGCCCCCATCACGCCAATCAGTGGCCCAACGAGTTTATAGAAGAAGGTGTCCTTCGCGCCCAGCATGTTGCCGTGACGGATGGCACGACGAATGATACGACGCAGCACGTAGCCACGGTTTTCATTCGACGGGATAACGCCGTCGGCAATCAGGAACGCACAGGAACGAATGTGGTCCGCGATAACGCGCAGCGATTTGTTGTTCAGGTCGGTCGCGCCGGTAACGTTCGCAACGGCTTTGATCAGGGTGCTGAACAGATCAATTTCGTAGTTGGAGTTAACGTGCTGCAGAACCGCGGCAATACGCTCCAGGCCCATACCGGTATCAACGGAAGGCTTCGGCAGCGGCTCCATCGTACCGTCGGCCTGACGGTTGAACTTCATGAAGACGATGTTCCAGATCTCAATGTAGCGGTCGCCATCTTCTTCAGCGCTTCCCGGAGGGCCGCCCCAGATGTGGTCGCCGTGATCGTAGAAGATCTCGGTGCACGGACCGCAAGGGCCGGTATCACCCATCTGCCAGAAGTTATCAGACGCGTATGGCGCGCCCTTGTTATCACCGATGCGAATAATACGCTCGCGCGGGATCCCGACTTCTTTTTCCCAGATTTCGTAGGCTTCGTCATCGGTTTCATAGACGGTAACCCACAGACGCTCTTTCGGCAGGTTGAACCAGTTTTCACCGGTCAGCAGTTCCCACGCATATTGAATAGCATCGTGTTTGAAGTAGTCGCCGAAGCTGAAGTTACCCAGCATTTCGAAGAACGTATGGTGACGCGCGGTGTAACCGACGTTTTCCAGGTCGTTGTGTTTACCGCCCGCACGCACGCAACGCTGTGAGGTTGTGGCGCGGGAATAATTACGCTTGTCGAGACCAAGGAACACATCCTTGAACTGGTTCATCCCGGCGTTGGTAAACAGCAGAGTCGGATCGTTGTTCGGTACCAGGGAGCTGCTGGCAACAACCTGGTGTCCCTTACTATGGAAAAAATCGAGAAACGCCTGACGGATCTCAGCGGTGCTCTTGCTCATAATTATCCTGAAATCAAGCTAACGAAATGTCGTAGCCAGCCTGTATCGGTAAACCGTTGGACAGACCAGCTACTGGAAAAAGTGGGAATAAGATAAGTTTTCTTGGATGGGAAGTAAAATCCCGCATGCGTTCAATCGGCAAAATTACGCCAGATATCCTGAATATCTTCCATCAGAAAGCCGCGGTAGAGCAAAAAGCGCTGGATTTTGACTTTTTCTGAAAATTCACGCGGCAGCGGTTCGCCGTATTTACGTATCGCCTGTTCTCTGGCCAGCTCGCACCAGTCAATATCGCATTCGCGCATCGCTTTTTCGATGGATTCCCGGGCCACCCCTTTCTGGTTCAGCTCCTGCCGGATGCGTGCGGGCCCATATCCTTTACGGCCGCGGCTGGCGAGAAACCGCGAGGCGAAACGCTCGTCATCGAGATAACGATGCTCATAGCACCAGGCAATCACGCGGTCATAATCTTCCGCCGTGGCATCAATCTCTTCCGGCCCGTTTTTACTCATCACCGGAGCCGACAGTTTTCGCCGCAGCTCCTGTTCACTGTGGTCACGAACAGCCAGGATGCGCACCGCGCGGTCCAGTAAGCGTGCATACGCGGGTCGACGTGTTGTCGGTTCACTCATAAAAAACCTGCTGATTCAGAAATGCAAAAAGGGCCGCATCAGCAGCCCTTCATTTTTAAACGAAAGAATTAAAAGTCTTCGTTAGTTTCTTCAGCATCCGCGGCATCCACCACGAAATCAGGTTTGGAGTCCTGGTTGTTCAGCAGAAGCTCACGTACCTTCTTCTCAATCTCTTTCGCCGCAGCCGGGTTCTCTTTCAGCCAGGAGATCGCGTTCGCTTTACCCTGACCAATCTTGTCACCGTTATAGCTGTACCAGGCGCCCGCTTTTTCAATCAGCTTCTCTTTCACGCCCAGGTCAACCAGCTCGCCGAGGAAGTTGATCCCTTCGCCGTAGAGGATCTGGAACTCAGCCTGTTTGAACGGCGCGGCGATTTTGTTCTTCACAACCTTCACGCGGGTTTCGCTACCGACCACGTTCTCGCCCTCTTTCACCGCGCCGATACGGCGGATATCCAGACGGACAGAGGCGTAGAATTTCAGTGCGTTACCACCGGTAGTGGTTTCCGGGTTACCGAACATCACACCAATTTTCATACGGATCTGGTTGATGAAGATCAGCAGCGTGTTGGACTGCTTCAGGTTACCCGCCAGCTTACGCATCGCCTGGCTCATCATACGTGCCGCGAGGCCCATGTGAGAGTCACCGATTTCACCTTCGATTTCGGCTTTTGGCGTCAGTGCGGCAACGGAGTCGACCACGATAACGTCAACGGCACCAGAACGCGCCAGCGCGTCACAAATTTCCAGCGCCTGCTCACCGGTGTCCGGCTGAGAACACAGCAGGTTGTCGATATCCACGCCCAGCTTGCGAGCATAAACAGGATCCAGCGCGTGCTCGGCATCGATAAACGCACAGGTTTTACCTTCGCGCTGTGCCGCGGCAATCACCTGCAGCGTCAGGGTAGTTTTACCGGAGGACTCTGGCCCGTAGATTTCTACGATACGGCCCATAGGCAGACCGCCAGCGCCCAGCGCGATATCCAGAGAAAGCGAACCGGTGGAGATGGTTTCCACATCCATGGAACGGTCTTCACCCAGGCGCATGATGGAGCCTTTACCGAATTGCTTTTCGATCTGGCCCAGTGCTGCCGCCAACGCTTTCTGTTTGTTTTCGTCGATAGCCATTATTACTCCTGTCATGCCGGGAGAAGCGACTGTGCTTCACCGTGGATTTCTGTTCTGTTGGTGCAATTATACTGTATGGTCATACAGTATCAAGTGTTTTGTAGAAATTGTTGCCAGAGCGTTTTTAACGCATAAACGGTTGCCTGACGACGCACGCTTTCGCGATCGCCGCTGAAGCACTCCCGGCGGGTGATCCCTTCCCCTTTGGAGGTGGCGAACCCAAACCAGACGGTGCCGACAGGCTTCACGTCGCTGCCGCCGTCCGGGCCCGCAATGCCGCTAATGGAAATCGCGTAATCTGCGCGCGCCTCTTTGAGCGCACCAATGGCCATCTCGATCACCACCGGTTCGCTGACCGCGCCATGCTGTTCAAGCGTGGATTCACGCACGCCAATCATCTGTGCTTTAGCTTCGTTACTGTAGGTCACAAAACCGCGTTCAAACCAGGCGGAACTGCCTGCAATATCGGTAATCGCTTTCGCCACCCAGCCGCCGGTGCAGGATTCCGCAGTGGTGATTGTCGCGCCACGCTGCTTCAGCGCAAGGCCAACGATCTCGCTAAGCTGCATCAATTCATGGTCAGTCATTCTCGCTCCAGGCATCAGAAAAACGTGCTGCACAAGATAGCACTTTCTCGTCAGATGTGGGGATGCACTTCAGGTTTTACGAGGGGGCTTCAGAAAAAAGCCGGTACGGGCGCACCGGCGGTGGAAGGGTTATTTCATGCTCTCAGCGAGGGTGTTCACATTGTGGCGAAACGCCTTAACGTAGGTGTCTGCCACCCCACCTTTTGCCGACAGCGCTTCGGGGTAAAGCTCGCCCCCGGGCTGCGCGCCCGTCGCCGACGCAATCTGTTTCACCAGACGCGGATCGAGCTGATTTTCCATAAACCAGGTTTTCACGCCGTCGGCTTTAATCTGATTGATAATCTCAGCGACCTGCGCCGCGCTGGCTTCGCTCTCAGACGACAACCCCTGCGGCGCCATGAACGTCACGCCGTAGGCGCGGCTGAAATAGCCGAAAGCGTCATGGCTGGTCAGCACTTTACGCTTCGCCGACGGGATCTGGCTAAAGCGCGTTTTGGCCCAGTTATCCAGCTGGCTAAGCTGCGCGATATACGGTTTACCGGAGGCTTCCAGCGCGGCTTTGTCATCCGGTTCGGCTTTCACCAGCCCGTTCAGGATATTTTGCGCATAGAGCGCCCCGTTCGCCGCGCTGTTCCACGCGTGCGGATCGGTGACGGTTTTGCCGTCCTCTTCCAGGGTGTGGGTTTTCACCCCGGATGAAGCCACCACCAGCTGCCCCTTGAATCCGGAGGCTTTTACCAGACGGTCAAGCCAGCCTTCCAGCCCCAGGCCGTTCACCACCACCACATCAGCCTTGCTCAGGGCCGCGCTGTCTTTCGGCGACGGTTCGAAGGTATGCGGATCGCCGTCCGGCCCGACCAGCGTCGTCACCTTCACATGGTCACCGCCTACCTCCTGCGTGATATCCCCCAGTATCGAAAAGCTGGTGACCACATTCAGCGTTTTCGCCATCACGCCGTGCGACATCATCCCCAGCGCGAGCGCCACTACAAATCCTGTACGTTTCATCGTTTCCCCTTGCGTTAAAAAAGCGCGCGCAGGCTGCCAGCGAGCCTGCTTCGCGTACCCAGTAAAATGGAAATAAAGAACAGCGCGCTGGCGGTGAGCACGATGGATGGCCCGGCCGGTAGACTCATCGCCCAGGAGAGGCTCAGCCCCAGCCATGCGCAGAAAATACCGCTGATACCCGCCATCAGGAGTAAGGCAGGCAACGTGCGCACCCAGCAGCGCGCCGCCACGGCCGGAAGCATCATCAGCCCGACGGCCATCAGCGTGCCGAGCACCTGAAAACCGGCCACCAGGTTAAGCACCAGCAGCGCCAGAAACAGTCCGTGCAGCAGGCCAGGCAGCCAGCGGGCGTTCACCTGTAGCCAGGCGGTATCAAACGCTTCTGTGACCAGCCCGCGATAAAACAGCGCCAGCGTAATAAGGGTGAACATACAAACGCCCGTGACGAACAGCGCGGCGTCATTGTCCACGGCGAGAATGGAGCCAAACAGCAGATGCAGCAGATCGACATTCGATCCGCGCAGCGACACCAGCGTGACCCCCAGCGCCAGTGAGCCAAGATAAAACCCGGCAAAGCTCGCATCTTCTTTCAGCGGCGTGCGTCGACTGACCAGACCAGCCAGCAGCGCCACGGTAATTCCCGCAATAAAACCGCCAATACTCATCGCCAGCAGCGACATCCCGTTGAGTAAATACCCCACGGCGACACCAGGCAAAATGGCGTGAGAAAGGGCGTCGCCCATCAGGCTCATCCGACGCAGCTGAAGAAACACGCCGAGCGCGGTGGTGCTGACGGAGAGCGCCAGGCAAACCACCAGCGCGCGGCGCATAAAGCCGTACTCAATAAACGGCTGAAAAAAGAGATGCCAGATCATGCCACCCTCACCCGCTCGGTTTTCCACTGGGGAACGTCAGCGTCCAGCCGCAGCGTCTGCGGGAAATGGCGCGACACGCGCTCGCTGTCGTGCAGTACCGCGAGCAGCGTTTGCCCCTGCATATACATCTCCAGCATCAAATCCATCAGCACGCCGCAGGTAGCTTCATCGACCCCGGTAAAGGGTTCATCCAGCATCACCAGCGGCGCCTGCTGCACCAGGACGCGGGCAAAGAGCATGCGCTGAAACTGCCCGCCGGAGAGTTCATCGATGGTGGATAACGCCATGGACTCAAGCCCAACGCGCTCAAGCGCGCCGGCAATGCGCAGCCGCGTTTCGCGACGAAACCCGGAAAAAAGCGAAATGCCCGGCCAGCAGCCCATGCTTACCACGTCCTGTACGGTCAGCGGAAACTGCGCCTCCAGCGCGTGACGCTGTGCCAGCCAGCCGATTACCGGGCGCTTACCCTGCCAGCGGAAGCCGCCGCTGACGGGAGGAATAAACCCCGCCAGCGTTTTCAGCAGCGTGGATTTCCCGCAGCCGTTAGCGCCGATAATGGCGGTCATGCTTCCGCGCTCAATCGTGCCCGAGAGGGGCCGCGTAACGGGTTGGCGTTCATAACCCGCGACCAGTTCATTCATCACGATCATGGCAGTGCCACCGCCCAGCGCACGGCCAGCCCGATAAAGGCAACCAGCACCAGCGCCAGCAAAAGCCGAACCAGAGCAGACAGAGAAAAAAGGGACGTTGACATGTCGATACCGAATTAAATGTTATAACATAACAATAATGAAAGGCGGTTAAGATGTAAATGGTGGGTTTGAAAAGGGAGTGTGGCGAAATGTTTCTGCGGAATTTCCCTCTCCCGTGGGAGAGGGTATCAGGCCGCACCTTGCGTGCAGCCATGCCGGGTAGCGGCGTTGCCTTACCCGGCCTACCCGTCGGAGCGGCTTACTGACTAAACGGTGACGCCGCCGGAACGCGCGCCTGCGACACCGCCAGCCCCAGCTGCCACACCGCCATCGCATAGTGGGTGCTGTGGTTATAGCGGGTGATGGTGTAGAAGTTCGGCATGCCGTACCAGTACTGATAACCGGTTCCCACATCCAGACGCAGCAGACTCACCTGATCGACATTGCCCAGCGGCTGCGTCGGCGTTAAGCCTGCCGCCGTCAGCTGTGCGACGCTGTATTTGGTTTTAAAGCCGTTTTCCAGGCCAAACGCCTCGCCGTTGGCCTGCACCGCAACTTGCCCACCCGGCACCCAGCCGTGCGCTTTGAAGTAGTTCGCCACGCTGCCGATGGCATCCACCGGATCCCACAGGTTGATGTGACCATCCCCGTTAAAGTCGACGGCATATTGCTTATAGGAGGACGGCATAAACTGGCCGTAGCCCAT
>Ga0256895_1000443_pt1 | contig 9289 bp, 9 predicted proteins | sample MC6MC0668MT_FD_190194 | JGI IMG/M metagenome (GOLD analysis project Ga0256895, IMG submission 190194) | Metatranscriptome of enriched soil aggregate microbial communities from Iowa State University, Ames, United States - MC6-MC0668-MT... | ecosystem: Environmental > Terrestrial > Soil >... | reverse complement strand
TCTCGGATGGCCCGCATGGATAGTCTCGAATGGCTCGTACCCTGGGAGTTCTCTCCCACGCTGGTGGCTTCCTTCCTGGTGGCCATCGTGCTGTTCGTACGCGGCCAGCGGGTCCACCATGTCACGCGCGCGCGCCGCATTCTTTTCTGGACGGGGATGGTCCTCTTGTACCTGTCCCTGCATACCCGCCTCGACTATTACGCCGAGCGCATGTTCTTCATCCACCGCATCCAGCATCTGGTCCTGCATCATCTCGGACCGCTGCTTGTCATGGCCGCCTTCCCCGGACAGGTGATGCGGGCGGGCCTGCCGATGCGCTGGCGCATACGGCTGCGTGATTTCCTGCGCACCGGCGCGGGCCGCGCCACGGTGGCCGTGCTGACCCACAAGATCTTCGTGCCGGCCCTGTTCGTGTTCCTCGTGCTGGTCTGGCTGATCCCGTCGGTGCAGTTCTATTCGATGCTGGATTGGCGCTTGTACCGGGTCATGAACTGGTCGGTCGTGATCAGCGGCTTCATGTACTGGAACCTGATCCTGGACCGCCGTCCCGCGCCGCCGGCGGCCATGTCGCCCGGCGGACGGGTGATCTCGCCCGTGGCGACCATGCTGCCGCAGATGGTCGCGGGCGCGGTCATCGCCTTCACGGAAAGCGACATCTATCCGCTCTTCGAACTATGCGGCCGGGCCATCGCCATGTCGGCCCAGACCGATCAGACGATCGGCGGGCTGACGATGTGGATCCCCGCCGCGCTGGTGGAAGTGATCGGTCTGATGGTGGCATTGGGGACGCTGATGCGTCTTTCCGCCAAGGGGCGGCTGCGCAAGGCGGACCGCGATGCGCGCGCCCGCGCCAAATCGGGCGCGGCGCTATCTTCATAGGCCCGGCCGGGAATGCGGCGCTGATTGGCGCATTCCCGTCAGGCCGTGCCGGTCACTCCGGCAGCAGGCCGTGATACTTCTTGCCCAGCGCCACGGTGGCCTGGAACATGCCCGCCTTGTTGCCGCAGTCGTAGCGCACGCCATCGAAGCGGTGCGCGTAGACTTGGCGCTCGCGCATCAGCGACGCGATGCCGTCGGTCAACTGGATCTCATTGCCCGCGCCCATCTTGGTCGAGCGCAGATGGTCGAAGATCGCGGCTTCCAGCACGTAGCGGCCTACGACGGCCAGCGTCGACGGCGCGACTTCGGGATCGGGCTTTTCCACAATGTGCGTGACGCGCTCGGTGCGGCCGTCGGCGGGCGTCTCGCCCGTGTGGGTCGCCACGATGCCGTACTTGCGCGTGTCGGCGCGCGGCACATCCTGCACACCGAGCACGCTGGCGTTGCGCGCCACGGCCACATCCACCAGCTGCTTCATGGCGGGCGTATCGGCGTCGATCAGGTCATCAGCCAGCAGCACGGCAAAGGGTTCATCGCCCACGGCGGGCGCGGCCGACAGCACGGCATGGCCCAGGCCCAGCGGGGCGGATTGGCGGATATAGAGGCAATTGACGTGCGCGGGTAGAATGCCCCGCACCATCGCCAGGAGTTCGTGCTTGCCCTTGCTTTCCAGGTCGGACTCCAGCTCAGGCGCGGAATCGAAATGGTCTTCGATGGCGCGCTTGTTTCGGCCAGTCACGAATATGAGATCGGTAATCCCCGCGGCAACGGCTTCTTCCACCGCATATTGAATCAGGGGCTTGTCGACCACGGGCAGCATTTCCTTGGGCATCGCCTTGGTGGCGGGCAGGAAGCGTGTGCCCATGCCGGCGACAGGGAAAACGGCTTTACGGACGGGACGCATTGAGACCTCGTTGAGGATTCGATGAAACATTTTAAGCTCATCGCTATCATAGGCTTATGAACCGCAGGAAAATGCCATCCATTTGCTCGATTGCGAAACGGGGCGCGATCGCAAGCCTTTGTGCGGCGCTCGCCACTCCCGTTGCTCCCGTCACCGCATGGGCGCAGCCGGTCGGGCTGCCATCCATGGGCGCCGCCTCGTCGTCAGACCTGTCGCCGATGCTGGAGCGCACGCTGGGCGAAGCGATCATGTCGCAGGGCCGCCGCGACCCTTCCTATATCGACGACTCCGAACTCAGCCAGTACCTCACCACGATGGGGCGCAAGCTGGCGCAATTTGCGCCCGGCGGCGTGCCCGAGGTCGAGATGTTCGGCGTACGCGATCCCGAGATCAACGCGTTCGCGATGCCGGGCGGCTTCATCGGGATCAATACGGGCCTGATCGTATCGTCGGCCAGCGAGTCCGAGCTTGCGGCCGTGGTGGCCCACGAAATCGGCCACGTCGTGCAGCGTCACATCGCGCGCGGCATGACCCAGCAGAATCAGAACGGCATGCTCATGCTGGCCAGCCTCGCGGGCGCGCTGCTCGCGGCGCTGGCGGGCGGCGGCGGCAACTTGTCAATGGGCGTGGCCGCCTTCGGCCAGGCGGCGGCCATCAACCGCCAGTTGGGCTTTTCGCGAGACGCCGAACGCGAGGCCGATCGTGCCGGGCTGCAGATGCTGACCAAGGCAGGCTACGACGCCGACGGCATGTCGCAGATGTTTGCGCGCCTGATGAACGCGTCGCGCCTGAACGAAGGCGCGGGCGGTGGATCGTGGGCCAGCACTCACCCGCTGTCGATCGAGCGCATGTCCGACGTGCAAAACCGCGCCCGCGCGCTGCCGGCAACGCGCCATCTGGACAGCGACGACTTCTGGTACATCCGCGCCAAGATGCGCGTGGTGCAGGGCCGCGATACGGTCGGTCTGCGCACGGCCGGGCAGCAATTGCAGGACGAAGCTCAGGCCCTCTCGGGCGTGCGCCAGTCTGCCGCCTATTACGGGCTGTCCCTGCAGAACTATCAGCGCAACAATCTTGCGGAAGCGGAACGCTACTGGAATCTGGCATCCGCCGATGGCCGCAGTTCGCCCCAGCTGGCCAAGCTGGCCGTCGACATTGCCCTGGCGCGCAAGGATTTTCCGCAGGCGCTGTCGTTGGCCCAGGCGGCCACCAAACGCTATCCGGACCACCGCGCGCTGGGCATCGCATACGCCCAGGCGCTGCAGGGCAATGGGCGGCATGCCGAGGCGCAGGATTACCTGCGCGCCAAGATCAAGCAGTGGGGCAGCGACGAGCCGAGCCTCTACCAGATGCTGGCGCAAAGCGAAGAGCGCAACGGCAAGCCCGTGCAGGCGCGCCGCGACCTGGCGCGCTACTACGTCATGACGGGCGCGTACGCCGCCGCGGAATCGCAGCTTCAGCAGGCGCGCGGCCTGTCCAAGGATTTCTACGAGCAGTCGCAGATCGACGTGCAGATCAAGGAAGTGAAGGACAAGCTGGCTGAAGAGCGGCGGCTGCTCGAGCGCTTCAAGTCGGGTTAATACAAGAGCTGGCCGCGCCTTTACAGCCCGGTTTCGAAGAACCGCCCCAGCCGCTGGGGCAGCCAGTTCAGATGCCCTGGAAAGCTGCCCGTCGGAAAGCCCGCATGTCCGCCATCGGAAGGCTGATGCAGCAGGATGCCCGGCGCGCATTCGTCGGGCTTGGGCAGCGAGGCGGCAGGGATGAAGGGATCGTTGCGCGCGTTCAGCACCAGCGTCGGCACGGCGATCTTGGGCAGCCACGGCTTGCTGGACGCGCGCGTCCAGTAGTCCAGTGCATTGCGAAAGCCGTGCATCGGCGCGGTATAGGTATCGTCGAACTCACGCAGGTCGTGTGCGTGCGCGATGCGCATGACGTCGATGGAACCCGGAAAGCGGTGCGCCTTTTCCAGCACCTTGTGCTTGAGCGTCTTCAGGAAGTGCGCCGTGTAGACGCGCCGGTTGAAGATGCCGGTGGATAGCGTCTTGCCGCAGGCGACCAGATCCAGCGGCGCCGACACGCCGGCGCAGGCGGTCAGCCACGTGGTGTCTTCCTGGTGTTCCCCCAGATATTTCAGCAGCGCGTTGCCGCCCAGCGATACGCCGACGGCATGCCAGCGCGCGTGCGGAATACGCTGGCGCACGGTGTTCAGCAGGAAACCGACCTCGGCCGAATCGCCGGAGTAATACGCTCGGGCCAGGCGGTTGGGCACGCCCGAGCACCCCCGGAAGTGCGCAATCACCACGATCCAGCCGCGCGCCCGGAAGTAATGCGCAACGGATTGCGCGTAGCGGCTGTTGCTGCCGCCTTCCAGGCCATGGAACAGGATCAGGGCAGGGGTGTCGGGGGTTTGCGGCAGCGACTTCCAGTCGGCGTCCGTCATCCAGCGGGCCGCGGCGGTCTTGCCATTGCCGACCGGGCGTTGGCCGCTTACCGGCGCCCCGTCGGCGGCCTTGTGCGGAAACAGTCCGGGGCCGGTCCAGTCGAAGTCGACGAAGTCCGTATCGGGCGTGTCGACGCGGTCGCGCACGAACGCGATGCGGTGATACTGCGCGAACAGGGCGGCGTAAACCGTCTGGCTGTCGCCCCCGGGAAGCCAGGGAGGGACGGGGCAGGGCGTTGTATCAAGACGAGCAGCGGCCAACTGGGAATCCACCCCGATCAATGAAGCATGTCGGGCACGTCGTGCAGGTCGAGCACCCCGGCTTCAGAGGGCGCCTGCGAGGCATGGTGCATGACCATGCGCCAGCCGGTGGGGCCCTTGTGGTAGATGTTGGTGGCGTAGCAGTTGGCGAACTGCGTGCCCTCACGTGTGCGCACCGCCACCTGTTCGACCAGCACGTGCACCGCGCACATCATGCTGAGCATGACGAGCGGGCGCAGCGGACGCACATGCAGCGGACCGTTGGACAGCACCTGTTGCCAGGACTCGTGCACCGCGGAATGGCCGACGATACGCAGGCCTCCCGGATGGATACATACGACTTCCTCGTCGTCGGCCCAGACCTGCATCAGGCGGACAGCGTCCGCCTGCTCAAGGGCTTCGTAGAACGCGTGTTCTGCTTCTTCGGGCGTGGCGAACATGGCTGCTGAAACGGTTAAGCGTGTTATGGGCGGGGTGGCTCAGTGGTGGCCGTGCAGCACCGTGCCGGCCTTCAGGCGGTACTCGGCGCCACAGTAGGCGCAGCTTGCGGATCCGGTGCGAGCCACGTCCAGGAAGACGCGGGGGTGCATGCTCCAGAGCGGGGCCTTGGGGCCGGGACAGAAAACGGGAAGGTCTTCGGCGCCGACCTCGATGACTTCGTTAGCGCGGGAGACGGCGGCCGGAGCAGCAGCGGTCATGGATATTCCTGAAAAAAGAACCGATATACGGCAGGTTGAAACAATGATGCGGTCTTGCTTCGCAAAACCGCGCGAATCGGACTTCAGACTTTGCTTAGCCAGTGATGGTACTTCGGGTTGCGGCCATTCACCACGTCAAAAAACGCGTTCTGCAATAGTTCGGTGACCGGACCGCGCCGGCCGGAGCCGATCTGGCGGTGGTCGACCTCGCGGATGGGCGTGACTTCGGCGGCCGTGCCGGTAAAGAACGCTTCGTCCGCGATGTAGACGTCGTCGCGCGTCAGCCGCTTGGTGACCACGCGCAGGCCGAGGTCGGCCGCCAGGGCGTGAATGGTCGAGCGGGTGATGCCGGTCAGCGCGGAAGCGATCTCGGGCTCGCAGAGCACCCCGTCCTTGACCAGAAAAAGATTTTCGCCGGAGCCTTCGGCCACGAAGCCGTCAGTGTCCAGCAGCAGGGCTTCGTCGTAGCCGTCTTGCAGGGCTTCGGTATTGGCCAGGATGGAATTGGCGTAGGTGGTGGCGACCTTGGCGCGCGGCATCGTGACATTCACATGCTGGCGCGCAAACGACGATACCTTCACGCGGATGCCGCTGGAGAGCGCCTCTTCGCCCAGATAGGCGCCCCAGGGCCACGCCGCGATGGCCACGTGCACACGCGCGCCCTTGGGCGACACGCCCATTTTTTCGGGACCGTAGAACACGAGGGGGCGCAGATAGCCGGACTCAAGCTGGTTTTCGCGCACGACCAGCCGCTGGGCTTCGTTGATCGTGTCGCGATCGAACGGCATGGGGATCTGGTAGATGTGCGCCGAATTGAAGAGCCGGTTGGTGTGGTCTTCAAGGCGGAAGATGGCGGTGCCAAGGGTGGAGCGGTAGGCGCGCACGCCTTCGAAGACGGACAGCCCATAGTGCAGTGAATGCGTCAGGACATGCGTCGTCGCGTCTCGCCATGGAACGAGCTTGCCGTCATACCAGATGAAACCGTCACGGTCAGCCATCGACATGGTCTTCTCCACACAGTGCGCGCCAGACCTGCCGCCGCGCGCCAGGCCATGGTGGCCAAGAATCTTGAGGGCGCTATTGTATCAAGCGTCGAGGTTACAATACGGGCCTATTCGCGCACCGGTGCGGGGCCAAGGCCCTCGCGCAGCTTGATGCCGGCGGGCGAACGGGCTGTCGCGTGTTCATTCCCATCGAGTATCCATGTCGTCCTGTCTGAATCGCCAGGGGCCAGCCGTTGTCCTCTGAATCCGCGCTTCCTGAATCCGAAGACCCAGTCCTGGTCCGCCAGGAACGCGTGACCGCCTTCCGTGCCGGCGTCCATGCCATCGTGCCCGCCCTGATCGCCACGGCGACATGGGGGCTGGTCACCGGCGTGGCGATGGTCAAGTCCGGACTGACCGAATCCATGGCGCTCGCCATGACGCTGCTCCTGTACGCCGGTTCGGCCCAGCTCACCTCGTTACCCCTCATCGCTGCCGGTGCGCCGCTCTGGCTGATCTTTGCCGCCGGCTGCGTCGTGAACCTGCGCTTCATCATCTTCGGCGCGGCCTTGCAGCCGTATTTCCGCCACCTGTCCTGGCCCAAGCGCCTGGGGCTCGGCTATTTCACGACCGACATGGGCTTTGTGCTGTTCATGCCCCGTTTTGGCGACTCGGTCGAACGCGGCACGCGCGAGCAGCTCTGGTTCTTCCTGGGCTCCATCGTGCCGGGCTGGCTGGTCTGGCAGTCGTCGTCAATCGTGGGTATTTACCTGGGCGCGCAGGTCCCCACCGATTGGTCCCTGGATTTTGCCGCCGTGCTGGCGCTGCTGGCCATCACGGTGCCGCTGGCCAGCTCCAAGCCCATGCTGGTGTCCATGCTGGCGGCCGGCGTCGTCGCCTGGGTAGGGCAGGCAATGCCCCTGCGCCTCGGGCTGGCCGCAGCGGTCATCTCCGGCGTCATTGCCGGCATGTGGGCCGAACGCTTCTTCAAGGCACGTTCATGACGGATTGGTCCTGGGAACTCTACGTCTATTCGGCCATCCTGCTGCTTGCCCTGTGCAGCGTATTGACGCGCGCGGGCTTCATGCTGTTTGGCGACTACATTCCGTTGTCCGACAATGTGCGCCGCGCCTTGCGCTACGCACCCGCCGCGGCGCTGACGGCCATCGTGGTCCCGGACCTGCTGCCCTGGAAAGCCGGGCTCGGTCCGGTCTTCGACTACAAGCTGGTCGCCGGTCTGGTCGCCATATTGGTGTTCCTGCGCACGCGCAGCGCGGTACTGGTGATCGTGGTGGGCATGCTGGTGCTCTGGGGATTACGCTGGCTGGCCAGCTGACGGCCGCAATTCAACGGTTGATTCGTCCACCTGGTGGACACGCCGGGAGCTTTTTTCGCCTCGACGGCGGTTCGATCATGCGGCTGACCGGCCCTCAAACGGACCGTTTGACCGTGTGATAAGGCGGCTGCGCTAAAATTCATCAATCCACAGCAATCCGGGCCTGGTACTGCCCTCATAAGTATCGAATCCAGCATGGATGCCCCGATGCCTTATGTAGCAGTGCATGCAGCACTCTCGTTTTGTTCTTTTTCACTGGTCCCGGTACTTGCCTAACCCCTGATGACTGAAACCACTCAAACCGCAGCACCCACCGCTGACGCGCCCGCGCCCGCGCCGACGTTCGACGATTTCGGATTGCACCCTCTGTTGTTGCAGTCCATCGCCGAAACCGGCTACACCACCCCCACGCCCATCCAGGCGCAGGCCATTCCCGTTGTGGTGTCGGGTCGTGACGTCATGGGCGCCGCGCAGACCGGTACCGGCAAGACGGCGGCCTTCACGGTCCCGATCCTGCATCGCCTGATGCCGCTGGCCAACACCAGTGCCTCGCCCGCCCGGCATCCGGTGCGCGCGCTGATCCTGGCGCCCACGCGTGAACTGGCGGACCAGGTCTTCGAGAGCGTCAAGCGCTACAGCAAGAAGACGCCGCTGCGCTCAGCCGTCGTGTTCGGGGGCGTGGATATCGGTCCGCAGAAAGAAGCGCTGCGCCGCGGCTGCGAGGTGCTGGTCGCCACGCCGGGCCGCCTGCTCGACCACGTCGAACAAAAGAACGTGAACCTCAGCCAGGTCGGCATCCTGGTGCTGGACGAAGCGGACCGCATGCTCGACATGGGTTTCCTGCCGGATCTCGAACGCATCATCCGGCTGCTGCCCGCGCAACGCCAGGGCCTGCTGTTCTCGGCCACGTTCAGCAACGAAATCCGCAAGCTGGGCCGTTCGTACCTGAACCAGCCTGTGGAAATCGAAGTGGCGGCGCGCAATGCCACTGCCACGACCATCACGCAGATCGCCTACAAGATGACCAGCGACGCCAAGCGTGCCGCCGTCGTGCATCTGGTGAAGTCGCGTGGCCTAAACCAGGTCATCGTTTTCTCGAACACCAAGATTGGCACCGCGCGTCTGGCGCGCGAACTGGAACGCGACGGCGTCAAGGCCGAATCGATCCACGGCGACAAGACCCAGGCCGATCGCATGAAGGCCCTGGAAGCCTTCAAGGCGGGCGAACTCGAAGTGCTGGTCGCGACCGACGTGGCCGCGCGCGGTCTGGACGTGGCGGGCGTGCCCTGCGTCATCAACTACGACCTGCCGTACAACGCCGAAGACTACGTGCACCGCATCGGCCGCACGGGCCGCGCGGGTGCGTCGGGCGAAGCCATTGCCCTGTTCACCGCCGACGAAGAGCGCTTCCTGCTCGACATCGAAAAGCTCATCAAGCGCGAAGTGCCGCGTGGCACGCTCGATGTGCCGGCCGACCTGATTGCGCGCAGCCATCGCCGCAGCGATGGCAGCTCGCATTCGCGCGAAGGGCGCGAGGGCGGCCGCGAAAGCCGAGGCGATCGCGGCGACCGCGGCCGTTCTTCGGACCGCCGATCCAGCCATCATGCCGGCGGCTCGCGCCAACCGGTGGATGACTTCTTCCTTAAGCCTTACGAGCCTTCGTCGGCTGCCGCGCCCGCCGACGAACAGGAGTCGCGCAGCAATGCGTCGCCGTCGTCGGCGCCCAAGCGCCAGCTTGCCGTCCTGCTCGGCGGTAGCCGCAAGCCCTGATCGCCCCGCGCGTCGATC
>Ga0256895_1000429_pt1 | contig 9421 bp, 8 predicted proteins | sample MC6MC0668MT_FD_190194 | JGI IMG/M metagenome (GOLD analysis project Ga0256895, IMG submission 190194) | Metatranscriptome of enriched soil aggregate microbial communities from Iowa State University, Ames, United States - MC6-MC0668-MT... | ecosystem: Environmental > Terrestrial > Soil >... | reverse complement strand
TCGTTGCGCGTCAGCGTCATGAACGCGTTCTTTGCGTCGTAGCTGAGCGTGGGCGTCAGGAACGCATACGAGCTGGATGCGCCCTTGAACGTGCCTTGCACGCCGCCGTCCGCGGTCAGGATGTTGTAGGTGGTGCGCGGCGCATAGTTGCCGTCGGGGCCCACGTGCGCCACCGTGCCATCCAGGTAGGCGACGCCCGTGACGTGGATGCGGTCGCTGGCGCTGCTGGCCGGGTCGGCATGCACGCGATAAATCGTGTTTTCGCCGAAGCTCAGGTTGCCGTTGACGGTCAGCGTGCCGATGGGCGATCCATCGTTGCCGGGCGACACCACGGCGGTGGGGTAGAGCGTGGTGGTGCCCACTTGGCCCACGCCCGCCAGCACGACTTCGCGGCCGATATCAATGGGGCCGTTCAACTTGCCGTCGATTTCCAGCGCGCCGTCGGCGATCAGGATGGGGCCGGTCAGGCCGCTGCTGTCGGCGGTCAGGATGACCGAGCCCGGGCCGGTCTTGACGAAGCCCTCCGTGCCTTGCAGCGGGTTGTCGATGATGTCGACGAACTGGCCCGACGCATACGTGCCGTCGCCCACAACAATGGCGGGCGGGTTGCCGCCGCTGCCCACGAGCGTGATGGGCGCGCCTTGCACGCGATACCGGTCGGTGGCGAACTGGATGCCCGACACGCGCACCGGGCCGGCGCTGCCATCAACGGTAACCGTGCCGGCCGCGCCCGTGAAAATGGCATAGCCGGCATCGGGCAGGGCGCCCGTGGCGTTGGTGGGGCTGTTCCAATTCGTGCCGGTCGCCGTCCAGGTGCCATCGCCGCCGCCCGAACGGGTCGCGGACGCCGCGCCATTGCCGTTCCACAAGTTGGTCGTGCTGGGGCCAAGAATCAGGTTGATCTGTTTGTCGCCCGTCAGCGACTGAATGGTTGCGCCAGGCTGCGAGTCGCCCGTCACCGAGCCCAACGTAAATCCATTGCCGCTCAGCGTGCCGCCGTAAGACAGAATCCGGTAGTAGCCGGCGTTCACGCCCAGCGTGTTCACCGTGACGTTCAACGTGGTGTTGTTGATGGCGGCGTTGCCGCCGACGGTGATGTTGTCGCCGGTGCCGGGTTGCGTAATGGGCAGGCCCGCGTAGCCGGTTTCAAATGCAAACTCGGCATTGTTCATCGACAGGTTGCCGTTCACGACAAGATTGCCGTTCGAAACACCGGTCGGCGTGCCGACGGAATAGCCCGGCGCCACGCGCGCGTTACCCGACACGTTAAGGTCGCCATTGATGCGGCCAAAGCCCGCGACGGTGCCGTTCGATGTGGCATTGACGTTGCCAGTGAGGGCAACGCCTGCGCCGCCGCCGTTGCCGCCAATCACCAGCGTGCCGCCGTTTACGTCGACGCCGCCGGGATAATTCACCGAGCCGTCGAACACCTGGGTATTACCTTGCGTAACCGTCATGTCCGCCGCCATGACGCCGCCGTAGTACGTGCTACTCAAAGCGAGCGTTGCTGTCAGCCACTTCTTCGTGCCATTGATCAAAACGTGAGTCCTTTATCTTCTGATTATTAAACTCGGCGCCCACGCATTACTAAATCGCTGTAAACGTATAATTACGTTACGGCGAAATAGGCGAATAAATGGAACGCGCCGTCGAAAAAAGGACGCAATGTATACCAATTTTTTTACAGCACAAAATACGGGTTAACAGATACCATCCCTTTGAAATAACTAGGAAATTTGGATACCAACCGATTTTTTAATACTAGTTATTTGGATACCATCCGCATAATAAAAATGGCATTAATAGACACATTTAATATTATTAAAAAACAAAACTGATGCGGATGATTGCCCACGCTGCCTGGAACACGCTGTCATGGTTAGTCTGGAACGCGCCCCAACCAGTCGCTCACCCCCTGCAAGGTGCGAAAGTCGTCCAGTGATCTTGCGGGAACGCGGGGGAAGGCGCTTGCCGCCATGTCGGTCAACGCTCTGCCAGGCCCCAGTTCCAGAAAAGCGGTGGCGCCTGCTTCGACACAGGCCTGCAGACACTGTTCCCACTGAATGGGTTCGGCAATCTGCCCCGCCAGTTTGTTCAATCCTTCGTCAACGTTCAGCACGGCCTGTGCATCGATGCCGCTGAATAGCCGGATACCGGGTGTGGCGCGCGCCGTGGAAGGCGCCGCTTGATGCAACGCGTTCGCGAAGGGCGCCACCGCGTCGGCCAGCAAAAAGGTATGCGACGCGACCGACACAGGAATGCTGGCCACGCGAACGGCGCCGTGATGTTCCGCTTGGGCGGCAATGGCCGCCAGGTCGGTCAGGCGGCCGCCCAGCACCCAGGCCTGGCCCGGGTTCACGATGGCCACCGCAGCCTGCCGGCCCTGGCACAACGCTTGGATGTCCGCCAGGGGTAACCCTCGCACAAACAACATGCCTTGGGCGCCGCCGCTGGCGGCATCCATGGCCTGCGCACGCGTAACGGCCAAGTCCAAGGCAGCCTGAGCGGGCAGCAACCCCGCCACTGCCCACGCCGCCAGTTCTCCCACGCTGTATCCCGCCACGCACAACCGGCGCGGCAACAGGGAGCGCAATGCGGCGTGTGCGGCAATGGCCTGCACAACGCACAGCACCTGCGCCGTGCGGTTCACGCACCGTTGTTCGTCAGTGGCATGGCGGACCCAGGTCCTCGGATCTTCGCCCAGCAGCAACGCGGCGTGGTCGAACACGCCGCGTGCCGCGGACGCCGCGCCTGTCAGGTCGAACATGCCTGCGTGCTGGCGCCCCTGACCCGAGCACAGTAAAGCCAAGGCCATGGTCAGTCTCCGGCCGCATGCGCAAACAGCGTCATGGCTAGCAGATCCGCCGCGCCGCCGGGACTTAAGCGGCGTTGGACGAAAGACTGATGCATGCGTTGCGCCCGGGCGTGCCACCCGGCTTGGAATACGCCGCCCGCCGCCATGAAGCGCCGCGCCTGCAATTGCGCATACTGCAATCCCGCCTCGCCACCGCGATGCAGCAGATTGGTGTCTTGAACTTGCGACACGAGCGCCAGACAGGCATGCACACGCGCAGCGTTGTCATCCATGCACGCACCCGCAAGGGCCTGCCGCAATGCGGGCAAGCCCAGTTCATACACGCAGGGAAATCCGCAAGCGGCCTCCGCACGCGCGCCACCCACGCCATAACGCCGCACCACGGTTTCGCCATGGCTGCCGGGCAGGCGCGGGCCGCCCAGGATGTCGGCGCCCCATCGCGTGCGCACAATGTCGCCCAGCGCGGGACCGTGTGTGGTCGATGCGCCTTCTTGCTTGGCGCGCAGGCCCGCTGCGGCGCACAACAGCCCCAGTCCGAAAATGGCGCCGCGATGCGTGTTGATGCCGCCTGTCGCGGCAAACATGGCGGTCTCAGCACGCAGGCCGATCTTGCGTAGCGTGCTCATCGGGGCATTGTCCGATCCCGCTTGCGCCAATTCCGTGAAAAAGGGTTGCAGCGCAAGGGCGCTGCGTTCAAACGTGGCGGCATTCATGTCGTCGTGACTGCCTGCATCGACATGACTGACAAGGCCGGGCTTGGGCCAGGTATGCACCTCTAGCCACAAACTTCGCGCCGCCAACGCGCCCAGCCCCTGCGCCGACCATGGCGAGCCGCAGGATTCAGGGGTGGGGCTGGCATTCGCATCACCACCGTTCGCTTGCCGGTTGAAGATTTCACGCGATAGCAGCGCAGTCATGTCCAGTCCTGAAAAACTCCATGGGCGTCAGCAAGCGTGCTTCGTGCGGCGCTTTCAACAGCACCGTGGCTGCGCCGCCCTGTAGTTCGCGCCAATTCACCCCTGCGCCATCGGCACGCAGCAGCTCGCCGTCCAGCCGCATGGGCGCAGCCGCATCCAGCATGGCTAGCTCGTCCAGCCACTGACGGATCTGTTTGGAATTGGCGGTCAAACGCCACAACAGATCAACATCGGAGTGTGGCGACAGATAAGGAAGACCGGTCAGATGCTGCCAGGCCAGGCTGCCAAACACTCTGACTTCTGCGGCATGCGCTTGGGCGCAATGCAGCACGCGCCGCAGGGATGGCAACCATGCCGCGGGCGCCACGTCCAGGACGTCCTGCAGCAACGGGCAGGGGCCGTGCGTCACGATATCGGCTCGCGACATACTCAGGAACAGGCGCTGCTTGCCGTCGGCGGGCGGCAACGGCAGGCCCAGTGGCACCCGGTCATCGGTGGCCTGGGCGTCCTCGTGGCCATAACGGCGCACGATCAGCGGATAGCCTTGTAACGCCCAGTGTTCTACGCGCGGCAGCGCCGCCAAATCGGGCCGGCTTGCCATCACGGCCCGCCACGCATCGGGCCGCACCCATACCAGGCTATGACGGGGATAAGGCGGGCTGGCGCGTGTCATTGACGCCCCTTAGATCGCGGCGCGAGCCAGCGCATAGACCTGGTCGGCGATATCCGCGGCCACGGGCCGGCCGCCGCGCGTTTTGCCCAAGCGGTCGCGGTGATCTTGTGCGCGCTCGTGCGGGGTCAAGCCCGGGGTCAACGTAGCCAGGACGTCCCGCACCTGCGCCGACAACGGCTGGTCTGGATTCAACACCTGCGCCACGCCGCCGGTTTGCGCCAGATTGTCCAGGCCGGGCGCGAACACCGGCGTGGATTTGGCCTTTTCTTCCAGCACCGTCAGCGGCAACTTGGTCACACGCGCCATCGACGGCAGATCCATGACGGCGGGATGCGCGCCGGGCAGCGCTAACAAGGTGCTGGTTGCCAGGGCGGTTGCGATGAATGCGCCGGCGGCCGTATGGCCGTATAACAATCCCACCGTCGCATGACCGCGCGCATGGGCGTAGATCAGGCTTTTGGCCAGATGGGCCAGGAACTCGTTCAAGCCCAGCAATTCATCGCGTTTACTCATGCGCTGGCTGCTGCTGTCGATCAGCACCAGGATGGGTTCTGGCGAGCCCTGCGCCGCGCCTTGGGCGATCGTCTGCAGCACCACGCGCGCAAGCACAATGGCATCGTCCACGCCGACAAACGCACGTCCTTCCACACCGATCACGGTTGTCATGCGGTCCTGGCCGTCATCCGCCAAACGAGCGCGGCCCCACAACAAGCCGTTTTCCCGCACCAAGCCCTGCGAGTCCGCGAATAGCGAACCCAGAATGTCATCGAGCGTCATGACGCGCCTCCTGCAATCGATCCGCCAATTCCGAAAATGCCTCGTAGTCCAGATCGGGTACGTCCGCAGGTAAGGGAACTCCCAGCGCCGCCCAGATATCCCGGGCGTCGGTGCAGGCGCCGAATTGCGTCAACCGGTCTTCCAGACGTGTTTGTTCGTTCTGCAATACCGAAGCACTTAAGGGCAGGGCAGTGGCCAGCAAGTGCAACGCGGCCTGGCGGAATCCGGCCAGCGTGTCGTCGGCATACGCATCCGCGCCGCCCAGCAAGCGCCGGTGTTTGCCGCCCATGGTCCGCCACACGAGCGGCCGGTCGGATGAATCGAATTCTTCAATGCCGCGATTGGTCTCGATGACTTCTGGGCCGGACACGCTGATGCGGCCAGATTCGGAAACGGCCAACGCCGAGCAACAACCGGCGATCAGCCCGCCGCCGCCATAACATCCGGAGCGTCCGCCGATCAGACCGATCACCGGCACACCCGCCAAGCGAGCGTCCACCACGGCACGCATGATTTCCGCGATAGCCAGTTCGCCAGCGTTGGCTTCCTGCAGCCGCACGCCGCCGGTGTCGAACAGAATCAGCACGGGCACGGTGGCCAGGTCGCGCGCGGCGCGCAGCAGCCCCGTCAGCTTCGCGCCATGGACTTCACCCACGGCCCCGCCCATGTAACGGCCTTCTTGCGCCGCGACGAATAGGGGCTTGCCATCCAGCAGGCCTTTGCCCACGATCATGCCGTCGTCGAATTGTTGCGGCAGGTCGAATAGCGGCAAGTGCGGGCTGACCGCGCGCGCCTCGGGACCCAGGAATTCAATGAACGTTCCCTCGTCCAACAGCCCCGTCACGCGTTTGCGCGCGGAGGATTCATACCAGCTTGCCGGGATGGGCGCCAAGGCCGGCTGCGGCCGCGTGATTACCTCGTGTGGTTGGGCGCTCATTGCTGTCCTCCTTCCATGACACGCACGGCTTGCGCCAGGCGCAGCGCCACCGTGTCGGGGCGCGCCCCGCCATCGTTGATCGAAAATCGCAGGCCGCCCACGGCGCGGCGCGATACAAAATCCGCGATCACCGCACTCCACACATCGCCAAAACCCGTGGCCTGACTGTGTATGTCGACTTCGCAGTCATGGTGGGGAAGGGCGCGCTCGACCAGCACTTCCAGATTGCCCGATGCCACGACGCCCACCACCGCGCTGGTCTGCGTGCCCGACGCTTGCCGCGTCGTCTTGTGGCGATAATTTAAATGTTCCATATGTTCACCTTTACCAATTGCGGAATTGCGCGGGCGGCGAATACAAACCGCCCGACCAGCGCACTAGATCCTTGACCGAGCGTGCGGCCAGCAGGCTGCGGTCGGCGTCCAGCGGATCAATGCCCAGGTCTTCCGGACGTTGAATGATCTTGCGTTCACGCAGCTGTTCGACCAGTTTTTTGTCGCGTTGCCGTCCAACCGGCGTGTAGCCGGCAACGCCGCGGATCGCGTGTTCGCGTTCATCCGCGTTGCGGCACAGTAGCAAGTTGGCGATGCCTTCTTCGGTCACGATGTGCGTCACGTCGTCGCCATAGACCATGATGGGCGCCAGATCCAACTGCAGTCTTTCAGCCAGCGTCAACGCGTCCAGACGATCTACGAACAACGGTGCATTCTTGTCGCCAAAGGTCTCGCCGATTTGCACGACCAGTTTGCGGCCGCGCCGCAGCGCGGCGGGGGTAGCAGGGTCCGCCTGTTCGCCGGCAATCAGCCAGGGTGCGCTGGAATGGCGGCGACCCCGCGCATCGCTGCCCATATTGGGCGCGCCGCCAAAGCCGGCGATACGACCCGCCGTCACCGTGGACGAATGCCCCTGCAGATCAATCTGCAGCGTGGACCCAATGAACATGTCGCAGGCATACAGACCCGCCGTCTGGCAGAACGCGCGGTTGGACCGCAACGACCCGTCCGGCCCAGTGAAGTAAATGTCGGAGCGCGCACGGATGTATTCGTCCATGCCGACTTCGGAGCCAAAGCAATGAATGTTCTGCACCCAGCCCGATTCGATTGCCGGAATCAATGTCGGATGCGGGTTCAGTGCCCATTGCGTGGCGACCTTGCCGCGCAAGCCCAGCCGTTCGCCGTAGGTGGGCAGCAGCAATTCAATGGCCGCCGTGTTAAAGCCGATGCCGTGATTCAGGCGCTGGACGCCGTACGGCGCATAGATTCCCTTTAACGCCAGCATGGCGGTGAGAATCTGCGTTTCGGTAATGGCGGCTGGATCACGCGTGAACAGTGGTTCCACATAAAACGGCTTGTTGGCCTGCACCACGAAATGCACGCGGTCTCCGGGGATGTCCACGCGCGGCACCTTGTCCACGATCTGGTTCACCTGCGCAATGACGATGCCGTCCTTGAACGCGGTGGCCTCGACGACCGTGGGCGTGTCTTCGGTGTTTGGCCCGGTGTACAAATTGCCGTCCCGGTCGGCGCTGACCGCAGCGATAAGGGCGACTTGGGGCGTCAAATCAACGAAGTACCTCGCGAATAGCTCCAGATACGTATGGACGGCGCCCAGTGCAATCTTGCCGCCGAACAACAATTGGGCAATGCGTTGCGATTGAGGACCGGAGTACGCAAAATCCAGCCGCTTTGCGATACCGCTTTCGAACACATCCAGATGTTCGGGCAACACGACGCCCGACTGAACCATGTGCAGGTCATACAGGATCTGGTTGTTAGCGGCAGCCAGCGCCACGGCCAGCAGATCCGCTTGCTTTTGATTGTCGCCTTCCAGGCAGACACGGTCGCCGGGCCGGATCACCGCCTCCAGCAAGGCGGTGGCGTCGTCCGCGGCCACCTCCTTGCCCTGGGCGTACCGGGCTCCGGCCGTTATCCGTTCTTCTTTCGCGCGCCGGGCGCTATTCCAGGCCGTCATCAGGCATTCTCCACTGTTGATCCGTACCGCCGCCGTTGATCGGCAACCGTCTGCGTAAAATCCTAACGCCAGTCGCGGCCTTGATTTATGAAGTTATCTGCTGCCATTCAGAGGGTTTCGTAATGCGTCCTTTATCTCCCGAGTTGCTGCGCAGTTTTGTGGCGGTCGTCCAAAGCGGCAGCTTCACTGCGGCCTCGGAGCGCGTCAGCCTGTCGCAATCGACGGTCAGCCAGCACATACGCCGTCTTGAAGACATCGTGGGTCAGCCACTATTCGAGCGCAACACGCGCAACGTGCGGCTGTCGCGCCAGGGCGAAACCCTGTACGACTACGCTCAACGCATTCTGGAACTGATGGATGACGCGTTTACCGCGATATCTGGTCCGGCATTAAATGGCACCGTGCGCCTGGGCCTGTCGGAAGACTTCGCGTCAACCCGGCTGACGCTCGCGCTGGCCAATTTTCTGCAGCGAAATCCCCAGGTAGAACTGGTCATCGCCACGGGACTTAGCGGCGATCTTTTTCGGGAACTGGACGAAGGCCGCCACGACCTGGTGTTCGCCAAGCGGCTGTCAGGCAGCCATCGCGGCCAGGTCGTGCGTACCGAAAGGCTGTATTGGTGCGTGGGTCCGCAATCCAGGATTACCGGTGGCGAGTCTGTGCTGCCGCTCGCTTTACATCCGGAACCCAGCGTGTCGCGCACTCGGGTGCTGGAAACCTTGAAGGCGACGAACCGCGAATACCGCATCGCCACCGTCAGCAGCAGTATCGCGGTTCTGAAGTCGGCGGCCATTGCGGGGCTGGGTATCAGCGCCTTCGCCGATTATGTGGTGCCAGATGGCTTGGTGCGGCTGGATGCCGGTTTGCCTGATCTGGGCGAACTGGACTTCGTGATCGACCGTGCGTCGGTCGTGTCCGAGGCGGTGCTGGCGCTGGAAGCCACGCTGCGCGCGGCTGCCTTGGAGTAGTCGTCCGTTATCGCTCTGACCTTAGCCCCGTTTCGCACCAGCGTCGTACCAGCCTTTGGACTGGTTCACCACCCGCACAACCAGCAGCATCACCGGCACTTCGATCAACACGCCGACCACCGTCGCCAACGCGGCGCCCGACTGGAAGCCGAACAGGCTGATCGCAGCGGCGACGGAAAGCTCGAAGAAGTTGGAGGCGCCAATCAGCGCTGACGGGCAAGCGATGTTGTGCTTTTCGCCCACGCGACGATTCAGCCAGTACGCCAGGCCAGAATTGAACAGCACCTGGATCAGAATCGGCACCGCCAGCATGGCGATCACCAGCGGCTGGCCAATGATGGCTTCACCCTGGAATGCGAACAG
>Ga0256895_1000389_pt1 | contig 9795 bp, 7 predicted proteins | sample MC6MC0668MT_FD_190194 | JGI IMG/M metagenome (GOLD analysis project Ga0256895, IMG submission 190194) | Metatranscriptome of enriched soil aggregate microbial communities from Iowa State University, Ames, United States - MC6-MC0668-MT... | ecosystem: Environmental > Terrestrial > Soil >... | reverse complement strand
GAGGCAGCAAAAAAAGCCTGCTTCAGCAGTTGAAAGTGGTCAGTTTGACCGCATCTCTGTTTCACAACCCAAATTGGCAAAGAATTTAAGTAGGAGACGTTTAGATGGGCAAGATTATTGGTATTGACTTGGGTACAACCAACTCATGTGTTGCAGTTATGGATGGTGGTAAAGCACGCGTACTGGAAAACGCCGAAGGCGATCGCACCACGCCGTCGATCATTGCGTATGCACAGGATGGCGAAACTCTGGTGGGTCAACCGGCTAAACGTCAGTCTGTGACCAACCCGCAGAACACCCTGTTTGCGATCAAGCGCCTGATTGGCCGTCGCTTCCAGGACGAAGAAGTACAGCGTGATATTAAAATTATGCCGTACAAAATCGTCGGCGCAGATAACGGCGACGCATGGCTGGACGTAAAAGGCCAGAAAATGGCACCGCCGCAGATTTCTGCTGAAGTGCTGAAAAAGATGAAGAAAACCGCGGAAGATTTCCTCGGTGAAGCCGTCACTGAAGCGGTTATTACCGTTCCAGCTTACTTCAACGATGCGCAGCGTCAGGCGACCAAAGACGCCGGCCGTATCGCGGGTCTGGAAGTAAAACGTATCATCAACGAACCAACCGCAGCTGCACTGGCTTACGGCCTGGATAAAGGTCAGGGCAACCGCACCATCGCGGTATACGACCTGGGCGGCGGTACTTTCGATATCTCAATCATTGAGATCGATGACGTTGATGGCGAGAAAACCTTTGAAGTTCTGGCAACCAACGGTGATACCCACCTTGGTGGTGAAGACTTCGATAGCCGTCTGATTAACTATCTGGTGGCTGAATTTAAGAAAGATCAGGGCATCGATCTGCACAACGATCCGCTGGCCATGCAGCGTCTGAAAGAAGCGGCAGAGAAAGCCAAGATCGAGCTGTCTTCAGCACAGCAGACCGACGTTAACCTGCCGTACATCACGGCGGATGCGACCGGTCCTAAGCACCTGAATATCAAAGTAACACGTGCGAAACTGGAATCACTGGTTGAAGACCTGGTTTCTCGCTCTATCGAGCCGTTGAAAGTGGCTCTGCAGGATGCGGGTCTGTCTGTTTCAGACATCAACGACGTGATCCTGGTGGGCGGTCAAACGCGTATGCCAATGGTTCAGGCCAAAGTGACTGAGTTCTTTGGTAAAGAGCCACGTAAAGATGTGAACCCGGATGAAGCGGTAGCCGTGGGTGCTGCGGTTCAGGGCGGCGTGTTGGCGGGTGAAGTGAAAGACGTTCTGCTGCTGGACGTGACTCCGCTGTCGCTGGGTATCGAAACCATGGGCGGCGTGATGACTTCGCTGATTAGCAAGAACACCACCATCCCAACCAAGCACAGCCAGGTGTTCTCTACCGCTGAAGATAACCAGTCTGCCGTGACGATTCACGTGCTGCAGGGTGAGCGTAAGCGTTCAGGTGATAACAAATCCCTGGGCCAGTTCAACCTCGACGGTATCCAGGCTGCACCGCGCGGTATGCCGCAGATCGAAGTCACCTTCGATATCGATGCGGATGGTATCCTGCACGTGTCTGCGAAAGACAAAAACAGCGGTAAAGAGCAGAAGATCACCATCAAGGCTTCTTCTGGTCTGAATGAAGAAGAGATTGAAAAAATGGTGCGTGACGCGGAAGCGAACGCCGAGTCTGACCGCAAGTTCGAAGAGCTGGTTCAGACCCGTAACCAGGGCGATCAGATTTCGCACAGCACCCGTAAGCAGCTGGACGAAGCGGGCGACAAACTGTCTGCTGACGACAAAGCGCCAATCGAAGCTGCGTTGACCGAGCTGAACACCGCGCTGAAAGGCGAAGACAAAGCAGAAATCGAAGCCAAAATGCAGGCATTGATGGAAGTGTCCAGCAAACTGATGGAGCTGGCACAGCAGCAGGGTCAGGCAGCTGATGCAGGCGATGCTTCTGCACAGAAAGAAGACGACGTTGTCGACGCTGAGTTCGAAGAAGTTAAAGACAAAAAATAATTGCCCCTGACCGGGCGCGACGGCTGGCCTGACAGCCGTTGAAACCAGCACGGGCGTAGGAGATCTCTCCACGCCCGTGCGATCATGTTAAGGGCAGAACAAATATGGCTAAGAGTGATTTATACGAGATCTTAGGCGTCTCTAAATCCGCAGATGAGCGTGAAATCAAAAAGGCTTATAAGCGCCTGGCGATGAAATACCATCCGGACCGTAATCCGGACAATAAAGAAGCCGAAGCGAAGTTTAAAGAAATTAAGGAAGCCTACGAAATTCTGACCGACGCACAGAAGCGTGCAGCCTACGACCAATATGGTCACGCAGCCTTTGAACAAGGCGGCATGGGCGGCGGTGGTGGCTTCGGCGGCGGCGGTGCTGACTTCAGCGATATCTTTGGCGACGTATTTGGCGATATTTTTGGTGGTGGCCGCCGTCAGCGTGCCGCACGTGGCGCCGATTTACGCTACAACATGGAGCTAACGCTGGAAGAAGCGGTACGCGGCGTGACCAAAGAGATCCGCATTCCAACACTGGAAGAGTGCGATGTCTGCCACGGTAGCGGCGCGAAAGCGGGGACCAAACCGCAGACCTGTCATACCTGTCATGGCGCAGGCCAGGTGCAGATGCGTCAGGGCTTCTTCACTGTGCAGCAGGCGTGTCCGACCTGTCACGGTCGCGGTTCAGTGATCAAAGATCCGTGCAATGCTTGTCATGGTCACGGTCGCGTTGAGCGCAGTAAAACCCTGTCGGTGAAAATTCCAGCAGGCGTGGATACCGATCGCATTCGTCTGACCGGCGAAGGTGAAGCGGGCGAACAGGGCGCACCAGCGGGCGATCTGTACGTTCAGGTTTCGGTGAAAAAGCACCCGATCTTTGAGCGTGAAGATAACAACCTATATTGCGAAGTGCCGATTAACTTTGCGATGGCAGCATTGGGTGGCGAGATTGAAGTGCCGACGCTTGATGGGCGTGTGAACCTGAAAGTGCCTTCTGAAACGCAAACTGGCAAGCTGTTCCGCATGCGCGGTAAAGGCGTGAAATCGGTGCGTGGTGGTGCGGTAGGCGATTTGCTGTGTCGTGTGGTGGTGGAAACGCCAGTTAGCCTCAATGACAAACAGAAAGCGTTACTGCGTGAACTGGAAGAGAGTTTTGGCGGCCCGAGCGGTGAGAAAAACAGCCCGCGCTCCAAAAGCTTCCTCGACGGCGTGAAGAAGTTTTTTGACGATTTAACACGTTAATCCCGTCTGGCATGCTTAATAAAGCGGAGAGGAAACTCTCCGCTTTTTTTATGTTTTCCCGCCAACGCGTCGCTCCTGATATAAGCTCAATCTGCCTGGCGTGAGATAAAAGCAGAAACCCTTTCGTAATGCATCGGTATTATCGAGTCGTTAACGAGACATAAGCTGCTTTTAACGAGGTGTTTGAGTCGCTACACTTCTCAGCCTAAATGTCTCTACTCAGGAGGAGTTGTGAACAAACCCCGTTCTCTTCGAAGCTTACTGAAAAGCTTTATTGCCAGCGATGCCAGCAACGGCATGGTGCTGATTCTGGCGGCCGTCGCGGCAATGATTTTGGCTAACAGCGCGGAAACCGCTCAAGCTTATCAATCGTTTCTCGCCGAGCCGGTGCAGATTCGCTTCGGTGCATTAGACATCAGCAAAAACCTGCTGCTGTGGATCAACGATGCCATGATGGCGCTGTTCTTCCTGCTGATTGGTTTGGAAGTGAAACGTGAACTAATCACCGGTGAACTCGCCAGCCGCGATCGCGCCATTTTCCCGGTGATTGCGGCAATTGGCGGCATGGTTATGCCGGGACTGATTTTCCTGCTGCTTAATTATGGCGATCCTATTGCGCGTAACGGCTGGGCAATTCCTACTGCTACTGATATCGCCTTTGCATTGGGTGTGCTGGCACTGTTGGGCAGCCGCGTGCCAACCGCGCTGAAAGTGTTCCTGATGGCGCTGGCGATTATTGATGATCTCGGCGCTATCGTGATTATCGCGCTGTTCTACACCAGCGATCTCTCCGTGCTGTCGCTGAGCGTAGCGGCAGGTGCGATTGTGCTGCTGGCGATTCTCAATCGTTGCGGCGTGCGTAACATTGCCATCTATATGTTAGTCGGCATTGTGCTGTGGACGGCGGTGCTCAAATCGGGTGTGCATGCAACGTTAGCGGGCGTGATTGTTGGCTTCTTCGTGCCGCTGGAAGAGAAGAACGGCCATTCTCCAGCCGAGCATCTGGCGCATGGTTTAATGCCGTGGGTAAACTGGCTGATTCTGCCGCTGTTCGCTTTTGCCAACGCCGGCATCTCGCTGAGCGGCATTACCTTTATGGATACGCTGTCGCCAGAGCCGCTGGGCATCATTCTCGGCTTGCTGATTGGTAAACCGTTGGGTATCACGCTGTTCTGCTGGCTGGCGGTGAAGTGGCGGCTGGCGGTGTTGCCGGCGGGCACCACGATACGCGATATCATGGCGATTGGTGTGCTGTGCGGTATCGGCTTCACCATGTCGATCTTTATCAGTTCGCTGGCGTTTGATGCCGCCCATGAGCAACTGGTGACCTTCTCCAAGCTGGGGATTCTCAGTGGCTCGCTGCTCTCAGCGGTGATTGGTTACACGCTGCTGCGCATCAAATTGCGTTAAAAGAGGAAGGGGGCGAAAGCCTCCTTTTTTTGCCGATGAATCAGCTCAACTTTAATCATCTCTACTATTTCTGGCAGGTGTGTAAAACCGGTTCGGTAGTGCGCGCGGCGGATGTGCTGTGCCTGGCGCCACAGACGGTCACTGGCCAGATTAAATCGCTGGAAGAGCAACTCGGCGGCGTGGTGTTTCGTCGTCAGGGGCGCGGTTTAGTGCCGACGGAGCTTGGTCAGCTGGTGTTCCGCTATGCCGACCGCATGTTCATGCTGAGCCAGGAGATGCTCGATATCGTTAACTACCGCAAAGAGTCGCATCTGCTGTTTGATGTTGGCGTAGCGGATGCCTTGTCTAAGCAACTGGTGAGCAAGGTGCTGCAGGCTGCGGTGGTGGCTGAAGAGGGAATCCATCTGCGCTGCTTTGAATCAACGCACGAGATGCTGCTGGAACAGTTAAGCCAGCACAAGCTGGATATGATTCTTTCCGATTGCCCAATTGATTCGACTCAGCAGGAAGGGCTGTTTTCGGTCAAGCTGGGCGAGTGTCCGATCAGCTTCTGGTGCAACACACCGTTACCGACGCTGCCGTTTCCTGCCAGCCTGGAAGAGCGGCGTTTGCTGATTCCGGGGCGTCGCTCGATGCTGGGTCGCAAACTGCTGAACTGGATTCACAGCCAGGGATTGCAAGTGGAGATTCTGGGCGAGTTTGATGATGCGGCATTAATGAAAGCTTTTGGTGCGCTTAACAACGCGATATTTGTGGCTCCGACGCTGTATGGCGACGAGATTTACCGGGATGACGCCATCAAAGAGATTGGGCGGTTGGATGCGGTGATGGAGGAGTATCACGTGATCTTTGCCGAACGGATGATTCAGCATCCGGCGGTACAGCGGATCTGCCATCGCGACTTTAGTGCGCTGTTTACCCCTGAATTGCAGGCATAAAAAAACCGGCTAAACGCCGGTTCTTTTTTACAAAGCGATTAACAGACGGGCGATTAAGCCAGTTTGTTGATCTGAGCAGTCAGGTTTGCTTTATGACGTGCAGCTTTGTTTTTGTGGATCAGACCTTTAGCAGCCTGACGGTCCACGAGTGGTTGCATTTCGTTGAATGCGTTCTGCGCAGCAGCTTTGTCGCCTGTTGCGATAGCCGCGTATACTTTCTTGATGAAAGTACGCATCATTGAACGGTTGCTTGCGTTATGCTTGCGACGTTTCTCAGATGTTACGGCGCGTTTCTTAGCTGATTTGATATTAGCCAAGGTCCAACTCCCAAATGTGATCTATATGGACAAATCAAAGGCCGAGGACTATGCCTTTTGCGCCTTCTTATGTCAATGGATTTGTGCAAATAAGCGTCGTTTTAAAAACAACACTCGATTACGTAATTGATGGCGCAGGATTCTACCAGCAACGCGGCGTTGAATACAGTATTTCGCAGCAAAAATCTTCAGATCCTTGCTAAGCAATTGCCCACGCGTGGAATAAGCCGCGCCAGAAGCAGGAAAGGCACGTATACGGGTTAACCTAAACGCCATTCAAGGGTATAATCCGCCGATTTCCACCGGTTTGAGTCAGCCATGAAGTTTATCCGCGGTATTTATAATCTGAAAGAGCAGCATCGCGGCTGCGTCCTGACCATTGGCAATTTCGACGGCGTACATCGCGGCCACCAGGCTTTGATGGCGCAGCTGATTGCCGAAGGACGAAAACGCAATCTGCCGGTGGTGGTGATGGTATTTGAGCCACAACCGCTTGAGCTGTTTGCCGGCGACAAAGCCCCGGCGCGCCTTACGCGTTTGCGTGAAAAGCTGAAGTACCTCGAACAAGCGGGCGTTGATGCCGTACTCTGCGTACGTTTTGATCGTCGCTTCGCTGCGCATTCGGCGCAGAGTTTTATTTCCGAATTGCTGGTAGACAAGCTCAACGTCAAGTTCCTGGCCGTAGGCGATGATTTCCGCTTCGGCGCTGGTCGCCAGGGGGATTTCCTGTTATTACAGAAAGCCGGTGCGGAGTATGGCTTTGAGGTTATCAGCACCCAGACCTATTGTGACAGCGGCAAGCGCATCAGCAGCACCGCCGTTCGTCAGGCGCTGGCGCAGGATGATTTTGCGCAAGCCGAAGCGCTGCTGGGCCATCCGTTCAGCATCTCAGGCCGCGTAGTGCACGGCGATGCACTCGGGCGCACCATCGGTTTCCCAACGGCTAATCTCCCTTTGCGTCGCACCGTTACGCCGGTTAAAGGCGTGTTTGCGGTGGCAGTGTTGGGCCTTGGCGATCAGCCGCTGCCCGGCGTGGCCAATATTGGTACGCGCCCAACGGTAAAAGGTTTACGTCAGCAGCTTGAAGTTCATCTGCTCGACACACATATGAATCTCTATGGGCGTCACATTGAAGTGGTGCTGAAACAGAAGATTCGCGATGAACAGCGTTTCGCTTCGCTGGACGCGCTGAAAGAACAAATTGCGAAAGATGTGGTGACAGCCCGCCAATTCTTTGGGCTAAAAACACCGGTTTAATGACCGAAATACGGAATCGAGAATCTGATGAGTGACTATAAATCTACCCTGAATTTGCCGGAAACGGGGTTCCCGATGCGTGGCGATCTGGCCAAGCGTGAACCGGGAATGCTGCAACGTTGGTATGATGACAACCTGTACGGCATCATCCGCGAAGCCAAAAAAGGGAAAAAAACCTTTATTTTGCACGATGGCCCTCCTTATGCGAACGGCAGCATTCATATTGGTCACTCAGTTAACAAGATTCTGAAAGACATTATCGTTAAGTCGAAAGGCATGGCGGGCTACGACTCGCCGTACGTTCCAGGTTGGGACTGCCACGGCTTGCCGATTGAGCACAAAGTTGAACAGATGATTGGTAAGCCGGGCGAAAAAGTGAGCGCGTCTGAATTCCGTGCCGCTTGCCGCCAATATGCGGCAGAGCAGGTTGAAGGCCAGAAAAATGACTTCATCCGCCTCGGCGTGCTCGGTGACTGGGATCGTCCTTATCTGACGATGAATTTCCAGACCGAAGCCAACATCATCCGTGCGCTGGGTAAAATCATCGGCAACGGCCATCTGCACAAAGGCGCTAAGCCGGTGCACTGGTGCATGGATTGCCGTTCGGCGCTGGCTGAAGCGGAAGTGGAGTATTACGACAAAACTTCGCCATCCATCGATGTGATGTTCAATGCCGTGGATGCCGATGCGGTGCGCGCGAAGTTTGGCGTCGCTGCTTCAGAAGGCCCGGTTTCACTGGTGATCTGGACCACCACGCCGTGGACCATGCCAGCCAACCGCGGTATCTCGCTGCATCCTGAATTTGAATACCAGCTGCTGCAGATCGACGGTCGCAGCCTGATTCTCGCCAAAGAGATGGTTGAGAGCGTGATGAAGCGCGCGGGCATCAGCGACTGGACCGTGCTGGGCGAATGCAACGGCGCGGCGCTGGAGCTGCAGCTGTTCCAGCATCCGTTCCTCGAGCAGATCCAATCGAAAGTGGTATTGGGTGAGCACGTGACGCTGGAAGCCGGTACCGGTGCGGTACATACCGCACCAGGCCATGGCCCGGATGACTATGTTATCGGTCAGAAATACGGTCTGGAAACCGCCAATCCGGTGGGGCCGGATGGCGCGTATCTGCCAGGCACCTACCCGACGCTGGATGGCGTAAACGTCTTTAAAGCCAACGACATGATCGTTGAGCTGCTGAAAGAGAAGGGCGCGCTGCTGCACGTTGAGAAACTGCTGCACAGCTACCCGCACTGCTGGCGTCATAAAACGCCAATCATCTTCCGTGCCACGCCACAATGGTTCATCAGCATGGATCAGAAAGGCCTGCGTGCGCAGTCGCTGAAAGAGATCAAAGGCGTGCAGTGGATCCCGGATTGGGGCCAGGCGCGTATCGAAGCGATGGTAGCGAACCGTCCGGACTGGTGTATCTCACGTCAGCGTACGTGGGGCGTGCCGATGGCGCTGTTCGTGCATAAAGAGAGCGAGCAGCTGCATCCGGATACGCTGGAGCTGATGGAGAAAGTCGCGAAACGGGTTGAGCAGGACGGCATTCAGGCGTGGTGGGATCTCGATCCGCGCGACCTGATGGGCGACGACGCTGACCATTACGTCAAAGTGCCAGACACCTTAGATGTCTGGTTCGACTCCGGATCAACCAGCTACGCGGTGGTGGATGCGCGTCCTGAATTCGGCGGCCATACGCCAGATATGTACCTGGAAGGTTCGGATCAGCATCGCGGCTGGTTCATGTCGTCTCTGATGATCTCCACCGCGATGAAAGGCAAAGCGCCTTATCGTCAGGTACTGACGCACGGTTTCACCGTGGATGGTCAGGGCCGCAAGATGTCGAAATCGATCGGCAACACCGTGGCGCCGCAGGATGTGATGGATAAGCTGGGCGCGGATATTCTGCGTCTTTGGGTCGCTTCAACCGATTATTCCGGTGAGATGGCGGTCTCCGACGAAATCCTGAAGCGTGCCGCAGACAGCTATCGTCGTATCCGTAACACCGCGCGTTTCCTGCTGGCAAACCTTGCTGGCTTTAACCCGGCGACCGATTGCGTCAAGCCGGAAGAGATGGTGGTGGTGGATCGCTGGGCGGTTGGCCGTGCGCTGGCAGCGCAGCAGGATATCGTGCACTCCTACGAAAACTACGATTTCCACGAAGTGGTGCAGCGTCTGATGCACTTCTGCTCGATCGAAATGGGCTCGTTCTATCTCGATGTGATCAAAGATCGTCAGTACACCGCGAAAGGCGACAGCCTGGCGCGTCGCAGCTGCCAAACCGCACTGTGGCACATCGTTGAAGCGCTGGTGCGCTGGATGGCGCCAATCATGTCCTTCACCGCAGACGAAATTTGGGGCTACCTGCCGGGCGAGCGCGCGAAATACGTGTTCACCGAAGAGTGGTATCAGGATCTGTTTGGTCTGGCAGATAACGAAACGCTGAACGATGCCTATTGGGATGATGTGCTGAAAGTCCGCGGTGAAGTGAACAAGGTGATTGAGCAAGCGCGTAGCGACAAACGCATCGGCGGCGCACTGGAAGCGACGGTGACGCTGTATGCGGATGCCGAGCTGGCAGCCAAGCTGCAGGCGCTGGGTGATGAGCTGCGTTTCGTGCTGTTAACTTCAG
>Ga0256895_1000381_pt1 | contig 9874 bp, 17 predicted proteins | sample MC6MC0668MT_FD_190194 | JGI IMG/M metagenome (GOLD analysis project Ga0256895, IMG submission 190194) | Metatranscriptome of enriched soil aggregate microbial communities from Iowa State University, Ames, United States - MC6-MC0668-MT... | ecosystem: Environmental > Terrestrial > Soil >... | reverse complement strand
GCGCAAATACCCGCGTATAAATCTCCGTCGTCTTGATGCCCCTGTGACCCGGCATGCTCTGCAATGCCTTGAGCGGCGTAAATGCGTAGAGCATGTGCATGGCATAGCTGTGCCGGAAAGTGTGCAGGGTAATCGGGATGGAAAAATTCACGCCCTCTGACGCCGCCGCCTCCGCCGCCTCGCACAGCCGGGTGTGCGCAGGGCGGTCGGTGATCTCCCAGAGGCGCACCCGTTTCCGTACGCCCCGTCTTCTCGCTTTTATGCTCGAGTGCAATGCGCAGGGTGGCGATCATCATTTCGAGCTGGGTGACGTACTGCGCGTCGGACCGCGGCACCAGGCGGTATGGAACGGCGCCGGCGCGCAGACGGCCGGCGCGGCGTTTCGCCTTTTCCTCGCGCTGCTTGAGCGTGGCCAGCTGCACGAACGGGTACTGCTGGCGCAGCATAAAGTCTGCCTTGTAACGGGCAGGGCCTCGCTGATGCGCACGCCGGTGTTCCATAGCGTGGTAAACAGCATCCTGCGCCGCAGGTCGGGCATGAAGTGGAGCAGGGCGCTGACCTCGGGCGCCGCAGGTACTTAGGCCGGTCGTCAACCAGCGCCGCCATTTGCCGCAGAGCCAGCGCTGCCGGGTAATCAATGGCCACCGGCAGCTGCGCGGGCGGGTATGAATTAGCATATGAAATGAGACTGCTCACAGACTCTTATCCTCGCAAATATTCTTTTGAGTCACCGGTTAATTCCACCCTTTGTTCCAGATGAACTCTGCAGCACGCCTTTTTCGTTCCCGCCGCCATACTTTCCAGAGCACGTTATAAGCAGACCACTCTGTGTCATGCTACCGGCTTTCCGGAAGGCCAACAGATCTGCGCAAACGCATGGCCAGAATCAGGGCCTTCATGCCAGGACGATCGTATTGATAGTGGCGCTCACGGAAGTAGCTGGTAGCGTAAATGGGATGGTCATGCTCACTCACTCCCGCTATAGTTCTGCGGGCCTCAGTCTGCATAACGGGTATCTCACGGACGCAGTACATGATTTTGGCATTCAGGGCGCGCCAGTCGCCCGTGACTTCGCCCAGCGTTAATATCGGGTAGCCTTCTGTCGGCAGCCGCTCAATCTGGGGATCAGTATGCCCTGCATCGGCGACAACGCGCGCGCAGCCCTCCGCAAACTGCTTCAGAAGAAATACCAGCTCGGAGGCGATGAGATAGCGCTCACGCAGAAGTTTATCTTCTGACGCCTTTTTCCCCGTGCTGGAGTAAACCGGTGTGAGAGCCACTGGCTGCCGAGTGCGCCGCCTAAACTGGCCAGCGCCGCTATCACCGGTACCAACGCCTAACAATATCGTTTCTGACCGTTGCCCCTCCCACAATAAGAGAGCAGGTTATCAGTGATATGGCCAGAGTGTGGTGTTCCGCATCACCGCGAGAGAGCCTGCGCAAGGCAATGACCGGTTTTTGCCCGCTAGCGAGGCGTCCTCCGAGTGAATCAGGACCGTAAAGGCGCAGTCTGATCTGGCGGAGCGTATAGGTATCCGGGTTTCACCCGTGATGCTCGTTATGCAGGCAAAGCCGGTGTTTTTTGCAGGGAACGCAAGTCCCTCAGAAATTCTTAAGATGCTTCAGCCGTAACCCGAACGCATTTTCTACCGGAAGCATACATAAGCAGCGACCTGAAACGCAGTTAGCCCTGCGTTTTTTTCATTACCATTTTCGCGCTCTTTTAATTTACTTTGAGCCGGAGCAGGAACGGATTGCCTTCTTACGTGTCTATCGAAATATCGATTCAATGACTGCACTGAAGCCGGTATTTCCCGTAAATTCTTTCAGCGCATCGGTATTTTCTTCAAGATAAGCCTTAAGGTTAGTCTGAGCCGCCCCTTCATCGGAAGCTTCAGTTTCGAAATCTATTTTTTTAAATTCAGGCGTTGACGAGATTTTCCCGGCGTAAACGGAGTCACGGACTGCGGTTCTGATATCACAGCCATTGGTAAAAAACAGATATTTTGGCATAGCATTTCCTCCAACCTGCAGCCCCGTGGCTGCAGGTTAATCATCAGTTAACGGTAGTTACCAATACTGCCGGCAGTGCAGCCGCCGGACGAGCCAAAGCCTGCGCCCCCATTGCCGAAATGATTGGCCTGACTTCCGCTTCTACGATTTGACGTCGGGTAGCTTTTGTCCTGATAGCTGACATGGCCACCATTATTACCCGAGCTACCGGATGAACCGCCACAATTACCGCTGTTTTCGCCACCACAGGTGTCACCCATCCCTGGGCCTGACACCTGACCGTATTGTACTGATTCCAGTTCTTTCATTTACAATTCCTTCTCAGTTGTTTCTGTTTAACTCCCTCGTCCCTGAACAGATCTGTTCAGAAGACTTAAAAAAATTAATATGAGAGAAATAAGCAAATTTAAAGCATATGAATTAATGTAAATAAAATATTAATTGGCTACTCAACTTAAAAACATACAAAAAAATTATAAAAATCTAAATAATAATGACATTATTTAAAATAAACAAATCTTCAGCTCAAAAGTCCAGTCTGATTTCAAAAGATTTTTTCCAGAACGTTCATAAAAAGCAGCTCCATACCCAGACACCCAAAGAAGGTCACGGTTAAGTCCCCGCAGTTTTAATCCTGGATTCAGCATTCAACCTTTCCCGTGAATGTAGCTGTGCAGCGCTGGCGTTAAGTGAGAGTGGAGCACCTGCAGGGTTGGAATCAAATAACCCCGGCTCGTTTTTTATCGTTTACACAGCTTGATGTGATTCTAATGAATGATCCGAGTCTGTACTGGTTCAGATCTTTAATGAAAAAGAGAGCAATGGGTAGATGTTAAGAATATGCATATGCATATGCCCTGCATACGCATATGCTACACCTATACACGCATCGACCTTCCGCATATACTGAACCTATGCAGACTTGTTATGGCTGCACATAAAGGCCGGTAACGGCAGGGTGTCGTAAACACATCCGTAAGGAGTAACTATGCGAACTGTATCTGTATTCAAAAACGGCAATAACCGCGCTATCCGCCTGCCCCGGGATATGGACTTTGAAGGCGTAAGCGAGCTGGAGATTCTCCGGGAAGGGGACTGCATCATCCTGCGTCCCGCCCGGCCGACCTGGGGCTCGTTCGCCGGCCTGGAAAAGGCCGACCCGGACTTTTTGGCGGAGCGCGAGGACGTTGTCAGCGACGAAGGGCGATTTGATCTGTGAACAAAATTTACATGCTCGACACCTGCATCTGCTCGTTCATCATGCGTGAGCAGCCGGACGCAGTACTGCGGCGCCTGGCGCAGGCGGTGCTGCGAAATCAGCGTATCGTGGTCTCGGCCATCACCTACTCCGAGATGCGCTTCGGCGCCACCGGCCCGAAGGCCTCGCCGCGCCACAATGAGCTGGTTGACGCGTTCTGCGCCCGCCTCGATGCCATCCTCCCCTGGGATCGCGCAGCGGTCGACGCCACCACGGACGTAAAGGTCGCCCTGCGGCTCGACGGGACGCCGATCGGCACGAACGATACGGCGATTGCCGGTCATGCGATTGCAGCAGGGGCAATTCTTGTCACCAATAACACGCGGGAATTTGAGCGGGTGCCGGGGTTAATACTTGAAGACTGGGCGAAGTAAGCCACTGTCTTCAGACTAATATGACGATGGTTAGGATGACAGCGAAGGCGTTAAGGCGGCCACAAAAAACTGCCACGAACCCCGATTTTCGCAGTCGCTGCTGGCTTGTAAAAAACGGGGTTTCATTCACAGTTGTTTTTGATGTCATGGCGCTTGATTCTCATGAGCGCGATGCAATGTCGATTGTGTTCTCTGAGCTGGATGGTGCTAGGTTCAAATGGCAAAACTGGCAGCGGGAGGAGCAAAAGTGAAAGAGCTAAATGGCTTTCTTGGTGCGGCATTGCAGTTCGCTGCATTGGATATCGCGCTGCATGAGAGTATGAAAAACGGGCTTGAAGAAGCAGCCCGAAGAATTGCTGAAACCGCAAAAGATGAAGTTGGTCACTATCAACCAGCCGTTGGCCCATTCAACAAATGGGATGATCTTGCGGAAAGCACTGAGGCAAATAAGGCCCAGCGGGGATTTCCAGCTAATGCTCCACTGGAACGTACCGGCGGATTCCGCGATAGCGGGCAGTTTGAAGTTAAAGGTTTTGACGCGGTTGTTGGATCTAAAGATGAAAAAGCGCCGTGGTTTGAGTTTGATACATCAAGAATGCCTCCTCGACCTGTTATTGGACCCGTTGTGATCCATAACAGCAGATTCATCAAAAGCATAATTGGTAGGGCAGTTGTGGAGGGAATCAGTAGCGTTCGAACCGTCCACCCATCGCTTGGCTACAACGATCTAATCTGATGACTGATGACTGATGACTGATGACTGATGACTTTATGACGAGGAAGGAGAGGCGTTTAACAAACTATTCAACCATTATTTGAATGGATATAACTGCGGTTATATACTGGACACCTATCGCAATGGCGATATCTGAGGTAGACAGGATGCCTCTAGCCTGTGGCCGGGAGTAGCTTCAATAATCGAGGTAAGCATATTTTTGCCAATACCTTTACCCTGTTTATCTGCTGCAACGGCGAACATACGGATCTCAAGATGCGAAGCGCGGCCAGCAAAATCATTACGCCCGTTAAGCAGGGCAAAACCCACCGGTTCACGCTTTAACTGATCGTCAAAGACAAAGAGATAATCCCCTGTGGGAATATTATCTCTATATTTTTGAATAACGCTCTCAGGATCAAATTACTATTTCAAAGTCCTTGCCACCAAAACAAAAAAATGCACCTGATGCTATCCCATCACGCACCAGATTCATGATAAAAGGAATATCGTTATCATCCCCTAATCGCATATCGAGCATGTATTTCCTCCATTTAATTCACCGGACGGCTATTTTAGCGCCAGAAGTCGTCACATAACCCGTAATTTATTCAACGTCATACAAACCTGGTAGTTTTTAGCTTTGGTGACGGAATTTTCTGGGATTCCGGCGTACAACCCCTAAAAGCACAAAAATGTTGCGCAGTACTCGACATCTGTTACAGTGTCTACTGTCGCGCAACAGGAAGCAGATATTGATAAAGAGTTGGAAACACAAAGGGTTGCGGAAGTATTTTGAAAAGGGAAATACCGCGGGGATCATCGTTCATCATGCTAACAGGCTGGATTTACTGTTAAACGCTCTGGATCTGGCAGACAGCCTGAACGATTTAAATTTACCGAGTTTTCAGCTTCACCCTCTGACAGGAGATCGTAAGAGGATCTGGGCCATAAGCGTGTCCGGGAACTGGCGGTTAACTTTTGAGTTTAACGATGGCGATGTTCACATACTGAATTATGAGGATTATCACTGATGACTAAACGTATGCCGCCCCATCCGGGGCGCTACATTTCTGATGAGATGGAGCATTTAAATATCAGTCTCAGAGCGCTAGCTCGAGCGCTGGATGTTTCACCATCAACGATTGGCCGTGTAGTCGAAGGAAACGCAGCAGTAACGCCGGGAATGGCGGTACGTTTAGCTAACGTGATAGGGAGTACACCTGAAATGTGGCTAAGACTTCAGGAGGCGCACAGCCTTGCTCATGCGAAAGAAAACGTTGATTTGAGCAAGCTGACACGATTATTTACGCCCGAAAATTATCCTCAGCATGCCTGATCGCCTGGCCCGCAAAATTTGCGGGCCTTTTTATTTCATGCACATAGCGCATAGAAGGGGAACAGTAAGAATGTCGGTGTTAGCTTTCACCATCATGCTTGCTGTTTTGCCTGATCGGTGAGATCACTGAAGCAGTGAAGACTTCCCGGTTTCCTGACCCACACTCTGAACGACCAGCAATGTGTCTTTCCCTGGACCCATCGGTAATCGGGAAGTTCTTCATGCGAGGCTTCTCCTCACCGATGCACGTGACTCAAGAAGGGCCTGACGGCTTGTCTCTTTACTGTCCTGTCCGGGTTATCGTCAGGAGAATTGACGAATAATTTCTGAAGCAGGAAAGCGACCTATGGCAAAGGCAAAAACGGTTCATGCGTATTCCGACCCAAACCGACCACTGATTCCGATATAAACCGATCGCACTTTCCGATTTAATTCGACCGCTGATTCCGATTTGTTTCGGCCAAATCTGGTCATCCGTCGGAATCCGTGATCCTGGCTCCGGAATCCGTGATCGGATTGTCGGAATCGGTGATCCCGGTGTCGGAATCCCGCGCTTTTCACATCTAAAACAATGGACAACACTTTCTCCTGATAACGCATCACCATCTGAGCATGTGTCCCGGTGCCTTCCTGCATAATGGTCACCACTTCAGGCTCACCAGGCTGGCGAATGGCCTTGCGGAAGAAACGCAGGGCAGCCGACGCATCACGCTTCGCGGTCAGCAGAAAATCAAGGGTCTGTCCGCCAGAGTCAACGGCCCGGTACAGGTACTTCCACTGGCCTTTCACGTTGATATACGTTTCGTCCATTCGCCAGCGTCCGCCGGGACACCGATTATAACGACGAAAACCTTATTCAGAAGCGGCACCATCCGGATACCCCATCGGTGCAGGGTGGAATGGTCAACGCTGACGCTCCGCACTGCCATCATCTCCTCCAGTTTACGCAGGCTGAGTGAGTACGCCACAGACCAGTGGGCACGCCGGGCAAAAACATCAACGGGATAATGCAGACGTTTAAAGGCTTTCCTGACCAGCGACATACAGAGCTTCGTTCCGAATTTTCTCCATAATACCCTGGCCTGTTTCCTTAATGCGACAGAACTCCGTTAAGTCCTGTCTGCTCCGCCATGAGCTGCTGATCTGAAGCCGCACCTGTCTTCAGCCATAGTCCCCGTTCTGCACACACCGGCCCCGCCATGCCGCGCTGCGGCATTCAAAAATCAGCGGCTACTGTGAATATTTTCCGTTTGCCTGCGAAAAAAGGCCGTGCAAGTCTCACCCAAAATATCTGACGGCAGCGGTGACCGTTATCGCATGCCGCCTCACTGCCACTGACGGGCAGCGGCCCGGCGGGTTTCTCCGGCCGGGGCACCGTACGTTTTCTTATACCGTTTACATCAGGACCTTATTCATGAGCACCCGCATCCCCGAGTCCCAGGCCCACAACTTCATCAGCGGCGCGCAGGAGGGGATTGACCCCCGCACCGGACTCTTCTCCTTTTCGTTTCCCCTGGCCGGCCTGTCCGCCAGCGGGAACCAGGCCCCGTTCCTGCCCCTGACCCTGAGCTGGTCCGCCCTGCAGACGGACAAGCGGTGCCACGGCGGAGAATGTCAGCGTCATCGAGGGGGCAACCAGCCTCGATGCGCTGCGGGCAGCGGTAGATAAAGCGCGCGGCGGCGTGAAGAAAGGGGACTGACATGGTCTGGCGAACGGAATTTTTAGCGCTCGCGCTGTCGCTCTGCGCACCCGCACTGGCGGCGGAGGGCAGCAGTGGCAATACGGCGCTCACCTGCGAAGGCCGCTGGGTGAACCCCATCACCGACGTGTGCTGGGAGTGCATTTTTCCGATGAGCGTGGGCAGCGTGCAGGTATCAGTTGGCACGCTTCCCGATACCGATAATCCCGCCTCACCCATTCAGTTCTGCCCCGTTCCGCCGCCTGTCTTCGAGCGCATGGGCGTGGCGGTAGGGTACTGGGAGCCGTTTGCAATGACGGACGTGACGCGCTCGCCGGGCTGCATGGTGAACATGGGCGGCTTCAGCATCAACATTCCCAACACTGGCACCGGCACGGGAACCCAAACCGCGAACGAGCACCCCGGCACGTTCTATCACGTGCACTGGTACAAGTACCCGCTTATCTCCTGGCTCAGCATTATCACGTCAGACATTTGCCTGCAGGGCGGCGAGTACGACATCGGCTACCTGTCGGAGCTGGACCCGACCTGGCAGAACGACAACCTGGCCCTGTTCCTGCACCCCGAGGCAATGCTGTTCGCCAACCCGGTTGCGCAGATGGCCTGTGCGGCGGACGCGGTGGCCTCCGGCGTGAGCCGACCGATTGATGCGCTGTTCTGGTGTGCCGGTTCCCACGGCTCAATGTATCCGTTTACCGGCAACATCGTGAACGAGTCCAGCGGACTTAACAGCTCGGTGCTGCTCTCCGAGCGTATGGACTTCAGGCTGCACCGCGAGGGGCTCATCCTCGATACCGTACCGTATGACGTCGCGGTCTGCTACGAGTATCCGTCCGTTATCCTGCCGAAAAGCCGCTACCGCTATCAGATGGTGAACACCATCCCGGACGTGGCGTCCTGTCACCCGCTTGGGCGTAACGTGATGCTGTGGCAGACGGGTAAAGAAATGCCGACCAGTAAAAAGAACTACGGCTACCTCATCTGGAAAAAGCGCAACTGCGTGATGTAAGCGAGACACACATGAAACCACGAAAAGCGGCGCTGCTCTTTAGCGCCTGCCTGGTTAGCTGCCTGCCGGCGCTGGCCGCAGACGGCACGCAGGTTGCCAGCACGGAAAACGAGACGGCGTACTTCCTGTCGTCATCGCTGCCGGATAAGGAGCTCGCTCTCCTGATGAAGGCGGCGGAGGCCAGGAACATTCCCGTCTACTTTCGGGGCCTTATCAACGACAACATGGACCAGACCGCGAAGTACATGCTGAACCTGATCACGACCTACAAGGTGCGCGGCATACAGATAGACCCGGTGCGCTTTGAACGTTACGGCGTGAAACAGGTCCCGGCGCTGGTCAGGAAGTGCGGGGATCACTTCGACATCGTGTACGGCAACGTGGCGCTGAATCAGGCGCTGGACATAATTAACCAGCGCGGTGAGTGCCGCGCCGCTGAAGATGATAGGTGACTGACAGGTACCTGCTGAACCACAACTGGCGCACCCGGCTTGATAAAGCGGCTGCGTTTATAACGCCAGCCACTTTTTTTCTGCTCAGAACGCGGGTTGTATATCCGGCCATTATGGGCATGCTGTTCCTCCTGCTGATGTGCAAAGGAAACATCGGTGATTGGGTACTTAAAGGCGCTGAAGAACGGGTTCGGGACGCGCCTGCCGGGCAGGTCTGGGCATTCGAGAGTCCCGCTATACCGGACCGTGTGCTGCTCGTTTCTGTAACCGCAGTCGCTGAATGTAACAGGCAGGCTGTTCCCCGATCTGTCTGGGTAGATGAGGCGAATCGCTCACTGGTTTTGCTCTATAAAACGGGCGTTCTGATATCGCTTATTGCCTCTGTGCTGACGTGGCTTATCCGGCACCGGGCTTCCGCGTGTTAAGACATTCCGGCCTGCCCGCTGCGACGGACAGCCTTTCTTCCTTTCCGGACATTCTGATGAAAAAACCAATACGCTCCCTGCTGCAGGGGCTGCTGCTTGCCTGCCTGTCTGCCGGCGCGCTGGCTGCGTCAATGAACGCCTCTAATCAGGAGGGCGTCAGCGCCGGTAAAACGGCAAACGGCGCGCCCCGCGCTGAGCCCGGCAACTACTTTGAGAACTATTCGCCGGACGCACCGCAGCGCGACCTCTACAGCGACCCGACGCAGACGTCGAGCGACATTGACGTAAAAGGGCAGACGGCGCTCACGGGGTCTGACCTCGGGCAGACCGCCCGCGAGTCTTACGTAAACAACCCGCCCGACAAGCTGAGCTACCACTCGGACATGATGAAGCGCAGCGACGAGATACGTAACAACGCCGACGCCATCACCGGCGTGAACGGCAGCCAGTGCGTGGCGCAGGCGCTCAGCAGGACCACCTACACCACGCGCGCCTGCGAGCTGGCCTCCAGCCTGTCGCAGTCCTGTACCCGTAAGGCCAACATCGTGACCACCGGCTCGCGCGAAGCCTTCAACACTCAGCTGGTGCT
>Ga0256895_1000362_pt1 | contig 10100 bp, 10 predicted proteins | sample MC6MC0668MT_FD_190194 | JGI IMG/M metagenome (GOLD analysis project Ga0256895, IMG submission 190194) | Metatranscriptome of enriched soil aggregate microbial communities from Iowa State University, Ames, United States - MC6-MC0668-MT... | ecosystem: Environmental > Terrestrial > Soil >... | reverse complement strand
CGGCATTTCACCGCCAGCTGCGTCGCACGGCGGATCATGTGATTTCGGCCTCGTCGGACGATAAGCGCCGCCGCTACTTTGGCCAGTTACTGGAAGAGTTAAACATCTACCAGGAGAAACTGCGGGTCTGGGAAGCGCCGCGGCAAGTGACGGAACCGGTACAGCGACTGACGGATGTGCTGCATCGGTATCAGAATACGCTTACCGACAGCTAGTTGGCTCTGCACAGCCGACAAACACACCGTAAAAACCGACGCCAAAAGCGTCGGTTTTTTTGTGGCTATACTTATTCCAGCACGTTCTTACATTTCAGAAAGGGAGAACACATGACGACGCAGGCGCTTCAGGACCACATCCTTTTTCAGACCGGTTATCTGGTCAACGGAATCTGGAAAACGCTGGATACAACCTTTGATGTGCTGAACCCCGCGACCGGTGAGGTCATTGCTAAAGTCGCAAAAGCGGGTAAAACGCAAACCGAAGATGCTATCGCAGCGGCTACCCAGGCCTTTCCGGCATGGCGTGCCAAAACCGCGAAAGAACGCTCGGCCATTCTCTACCGCTGGTACGAACTGATTATTGAGAATAAAAGCTGGCTCGGGCGGTTAATGACCACCGAACAGGGCAAACCCCTGAAGGAGGCGGAGGGAGAAGTCGAGTACGCCGCCAGCTTTATCCAGTGGTTTGCCGAAGAGGCCAAACGCGCGAACGGTGAAATTATTCCACCGATCAAACCCGGCTCACGCATTCTGGCGACCCGTGAACCCATTGGTGTGGTCGCGGCGATTACGCCGTGGAACTTCCCGATGGCCATGCTCACCCGCAAGTTGGGCCCGGCGCTGGCAGCAGGATGTACCGGGGTGATCAAACCGGCCAACAACACGCCGCTCAGCGCCTTTGCGCTGCTTACGCTGGCGAAACAGGCCGGTGTGCCCGACGGCGTGCTCAACGCCGTGGCCGGGAATACGCATGAAATCAGCGATACGATCATGGCCAGCCGCGACGTGCGTAAAATCTCCTTCACCGGTTCAACCTCCGTCGGCAAAACGCTGGTGCGTAACGCCGCAGAAACCATGAAAAAAGTCTCGATGGAGCTGGGGGGGAATGCCCCGTATATCGTTTTTGAGGATGCGGACATCGACGCGGCGGTAAAGGGGGCGATCGCCAACAAGTTCCGCAATGCCGGGCAGGTCTGCGTCAGCGTGAACCGTTTTTATATTCAGGAAACTGTCTACGACAAATTTGTGAATAAACTTGCCGATGCGGTGAATGCGCTGAAGGTGGGTAATGGTCTTGAGGAGGGCGTGGTCGTCGGGCCGCTGATTGAACCTTCTGCGGTCAACAAGGTGCGTGAGCACGTCGACGATGCCGTTGCCCGGGGCGCAACCGTACTGGCTGGTGGGAAGCCTCATCCGCTTGGCGGGAATTTCTGGATGCCAACCGTACTGGGCGACTGCCATGAAGGCATGAAGCTGGCAGAAGAAGAGACGTTTGGGCCGGTGGCGGCGTGCTTCCGTTTCACCTCGGAAGATGAAGTCATCCAGCGCGCCAACAATACGCCGTATGGGCTGGCGGCTTACTTCTATACCCAGAATCTTTCCCGGGTCTTCCGCGTTTCACAGGCAATCGAGAGCGGGATGATCGGCATTAACGAGTGCGCCGTCTCCACGGAGCTCGGCCCCTTTGGCGGCGTAAAAGAGTCAGGTCTTGGACGAGAGGGCTCCGTGCTGGGGCTGGAAGAGTATCTGGAAGTTAAAACCCTGCATATTGGGGGATTATAATAGACAGGGCGGCATCTGCCGCTCGCCTGGACTGGGTGGCTGGCAATGAAAACCTATACGTTTGATTTTGACGAGATCGACAGTCAGGAAGACTTCTACCGTGAATTTATCCGGGCGTTTGATCTTGAACGGGAAAGCGTGACGAATCTGGATACGCTGTGGGACGTGGTCACCGGCAGTCTGTTGCCGCTACCGCTGGAAATTGAGTTCATCCATTTGCCCGATAAGCTTCGAAGACGCTTTGGCGCGCTGATATTACTGTTCGATGAAGCGGAAGAGGAGCTTGAAGGGCAGCTGCGCTTTAACGCGCGGCATTGAATGAAAAAAAGCCCCTGACCATGAGGCCAGGGGCAAGTCGTATGATGAGATACGACGAGGGTTTATTTATACAGCTCTGCCGTTGCATGCCAGTGGTCACCTTGATTCAGTTCGGTGACGCGATAGCTGCTGGCGCCTGCTTTTTCAGCTTTGGCGGCAAGTTCGTGACGGATATCCATCGGTGAACCGGTGACAGACGTTACGGAGATGCTGCCCATACGCTGTAGATTTTGTGCCTGGTCGGCATTTACCTGCTGTACGGCTGCGCTTGCGCCGAAAGAGAGAACAGATGCCAGACCGAGGGTTGCGATGATCAATTTGGTTTTCATAGTCTTTACTCCTGAATAGGGTTTTTTACTCAACGGCGAGAAGGGTTGAACCGCTATTTTTATGCCTGGTGCCGTTGAGTGGAGATTTACGTTTTCAGCTATTGCTAAAACTTATTTGTACAGCTCAGCGGTGGCGTGCCAGTGGTCACCGGAACGCGCTTCGATGATGCGATAGGATGACGCACCCTGTTCTTCCGCTTTTTTGTTCAGCATCTCACGCATATCCATTGGCGATGTGCCGACCGCGCCGACAGAAACCGTACCGATGGCCTGGCGGGATTGCGCCTGGTCAGCATTGATAGCGTCAGCCGCGAAAGCACCGAATGACAGGACGGACAGGACGCTCAGCGCCGCTACAGTTGATTTGATTTTCATGATTCTTACCTCGTCGAATTTTTTAGTGGGGTCTTGTTTCGTGACCCTCATCACAAAATCAAGTATACACTAATAACGATAAAAATTAATACCAGACTAATGGTTTCCTTTGTTATTACGTGTTAACTAGTCTGTTTTTTATAACCAAATTGCATAATATTGGGCGTTTTTTGTCCGTTTATGGCGGGTATATCTAATTAAATCATATGGATATCCGCTTTTGATTTTTTGTGCGATTTTTTGATTTGGCATTCACCAGATGAATGTTAATGGGTGGTAAAAAGCACTATTTGTCAAAGTGAAGGGCAGTGGAAAAGAGGGGGAAACGCAGCAGAAGCAGAACGATCCCCGCAGCGGCGCTACGGGGAGAGGGGATTAGAGTTCCTGTTCGAACAGCACCAGAATCGCTTCGTGGAGGTCTTTCACGGAGAAACCGCTAGCCGGTGTGGTAAAGATGGTGTCATCGCCGGCGATAGTCCCGAGGATACCCTCCGTTTTACCCAGCGAGTCCAGCATGCGGGCAATCAGCTGCGCGGCACCCGGGCTTGTGTGGATCACCACGACGGCGTCGTTATGATCGATATCCAGAACCAGATTCTTGAGCGGGCTGGAGGTGGTCGGCACGCCAAGTTCTGCCGGCAGGCAATAGACCATCTCCATCTTGGCGTTACGGGTACGCACCGCGCCAAATTTCGTTAACATGCGGGAGACTTTCGACTGGTTAATGTTATCGAAGCCTTGTTCCTGCAGCGCCTGAACAATTTCTCCCTGAGAACTGAATTTCTCTTCTTTGAGTAGCGCCTTAAACGCCTTTACTAATTCTTCTTGCTTAGACGAGCTTCGCATAAGTCACCCGGAATATGACGATAGAAACAACATTATTATGCATGTGGATGAATTTTTATGCAAATTATCTACCCAGCGGTAGGCTGAAATAATGTTATGAAAGGGAGTGATTTTATCAGATTTCGTTATCAGAAAACATGCCTGGGTCACGCCGCGCAAATAAGCTTAAAAGTAAATTAAATGTTATCAAAATGATGTTGTTTTGGTGGCGGGGCAGGGTGTATTGTAACCACCTCTTAAAGCGTTGCCCTCTGTCCTCAGATAGTCTTCTGATGAGAGATAAAGTCGCGTGACCTCAAATTCTTTAGCTACGAAAATTGTAATTATTTACTTGCTGAATTATGGTCGCCGCAACGGATTTACAGATACTTAAGTTAACCATAATAAGGAGTTTAGGATGAAAGTCGCAGTCCTCGGCGCTGCTGGTGGTATCGGCCAGGCGCTTGCCCTACTACTGAAAACCCAACTGCCTTCAGGCTCAGAACTCTCTCTGTACGATATTGCCCCGGTAACCCCAGGTGTGGCGGTTGACCTGAGCCACATCCCGACCGCTGTAAAAATCAAAGGCTTCTCCGGTGAAGATGCACGTCCTGCACTGCAGGGTGCCGACGTGGTGCTGATTTCTGCAGGCGTGGCGCGTAAGCCAGGCATGGATCGTTCAGACCTGTTCAACGTCAACGCGGGCATCGTGAAAAACCTGGTGCAGCAGATTGCAGAAGTCTGCCCGAAAGCATGCATCGGTATCATCACTAACCCGGTGAACACCACCGTGGCTATCGCGGCAGAAGTGCTGAAGAAAGCGGGTGTTTACGACAAAAACAAACTGTTCGGCGTGACCACGCTGGATATCATCCGTTCCAACACCTTTGTTGCCGAGCTGAAAGGCAAACAGCCAACAGAAGTGGAAGTTCCGGTCATCGGCGGTCACTCTGGCGTCACCATCCTGCCTCTGCTGTCGCAGATCCCAGGCGTGAGCTTCACCGAGCAGGAAGTGGCTGACCTGACTAAACGCATCCAGAACGCGGGCACCGAAGTGGTGGAAGCGAAGGCGGGTGGCGGTTCTGCGACCCTGTCTATGGGCCAGGCGGCTGCACGTTTTGGTCTGTCACTGGTTCGCGCTCTGCAGGGCGAGAAAGGCGTTGTTGAATGCGCTTACGTTGAAGGCGATGGCGAACACGCCCGCTTCTTCTCTCAGCCGCTGCTGCTGGGTAAAAACGGTATCGAAGAGCATAAATCCATTGGTACGCTGAGCGCGTTTGAAAAACACGCGATGGAAGGCATGCTGGATACGCTGAAGAAAGATATCACCCTGGGCGAAGAGTTCGTTAACAAGTAAAACGAACCGTCTCCCGGTAAAAAAAACGGAGCTTATCGCTCCGTTTTTTTATGTCTGTCAGTTAGTGGCCGGGTATTCCTGAATCGTCACGTGCAGCGTCAGTTTCTTATCGTTGCGCATGACCTCAACAGGGATGATAGAACCCGGGCGAATTTCTGCCACCTGGTCCATCGTCTCCAGCGCGGAGACCGCTGGCGTGCCGTTGACTGACACAATGACATCGTTTACCTGAATCCCTGCGTTAGCCGCCGGACCTCCCGGTGCCACCTCGTTAACCACAATCCCCTGAATCTGATCGATACCGCCGCCCTGGGTGTGCATCGGCGCAATTTCGCGCCCGCCGATACCGATATAGCCGCGGATCACGCGTCCGTCGCGGATCAGTTTATCCATAATTTTGGTCGCCAGCTGGAACGGAATGGCAAAGCCGATCCCTTCCGGCGTCTCACCGTCGTTACTCTTATCAAACGAGAGGGTGTTGATGCCCATCAGTTCGCCCAGCGAGTTGACCAGCGCACCACCGGAGTTACCGTGGTTAATTGAGGCATCGGTTTGCAGGAAGTTCTGCCGCCCGGAGGGGTTCAAACCGATACGACCGGTCGCGCTGATAATCCCCTGGGTGATGGTCTGGCCCAGGTTGTAAGGGTTACCGATAGCCAGTACGACGTCACCAATATGCGGGGTACGTTTACGGTTGATCGGGATGACCGGCAAACCGCCCGTGGCGTTAATTTTCAGAACGGCCAGGTCGGTCAGGCTGTCAGACCCAACGAGTAACGCCTCAAACACGCGGCCATCCTGCAGGGCGACGATGATCTGGTCGGCATCGTTAATCACGTGCTTGTTGGTAATAATGTAGCCGCGCTCGTCCATGATCACGCCGGAGCCGAGGGTACGGATCTCCAGCTGGTTATGGGATGAGGTATTCAGGCCACGGTTATAGACGTTAACCACCGCAGGTGCGGCACGGCGGACGCCCTGGTTATAGGTGGCCGGCGTTTCATCCGTGCTATCGAACTGGGGAGCCGACAGTTTATTGAACTGACGTAAAGACGGCAGCGCCAGCAGCAGCAGGCCAGCGACAATCAAACCGATGACAATAGAACGTAAGAGCTTTAAAAGCATGATGCGCGTGTCGTTAAAATAGGAACGATTTGCAGCATAACATGAGTTATCCGGACATCACACGCAGCGGTGATGTCCGGGTCGCAAATGCTTAGCGCAACAGAATATAGATGGACTCATTGCCACGCATGACCTGCAGGGCAATTACCGCCGGTTTACTTTCCAGCACCTTGCGCAGTTCGGCAATGGACTGCACGCGATTGCGGTTGACACCGATGATCACGTCATCCTGATGCAATCCAGCCTGTGCCGCAGGGCTGCTCTTCTCGACGGTGTCGATGCTAATGCCTTTCGTACCGTCCTTCAGTTGCCCATCGCTCAGCGTAGCCCCTTGCAGCGCCGGGGCGATAAGCTCCGCACTGGCCGAGGAAGAGGTGCTCTTATCCAGCGTCACTTCAACGTCAAGCGGCTTACCGTCACGTATCAGGCCCAGCTTCACTTTGGCGCCAGGCTCCGTTGTGGCAATCCGCGAACGCAGTTCTGCAAAGCTGCTCAGCGGTTTGTCGTTCAGGCTGACGATCACATCACCCGATTTCACGCCCGCTTTTGCCGAGCCGGAGTTTGGCAGCACTTCACTGACAAACGCCCCGCGCTGCACGTTGATGTTGAACGCTTTTGCGATATCCGCGCTCATCTCCATACCTTTAATACCCAGCAGCCCGCGTTTGATTTCACCGAACTGGATGAGCTGCTGCGCCAGCGTTTTGGCCATATTGCTGGGGATAGCAAAACCGATCCCGATGCTGCCGCCGCCCGGGGCCAGAATCGCCGTGTTAATCCCAATCAGCTCGCCGTTAAGGTTGAGCAATGCCCCGCCGGAGTTCCCACGGTTGATTGAGGCATCGGTCTGGATAAAGTTTTCCAGCCCTTCCAGATTGAGGCCGCTGCGCCCGAGCGCCGAGACGATCCCGGAAGTCGCGGTCTGCCCTAAACCAAAGGGGTTGCCCACGGCGACGGCAAAATCGCCGACGCGCAGTTTGTCGGAATCCGCGATGGCAATCTGGGTCAGGTTGCTCGGGTTTTGCACCTGCAGCAGTGCGATGTCGCTCTGGTCATCGCCGCCGATCAGTTTGGCATCAAATTCACGGCCATCGTTCAGCTGGACGCTGATTTTATCGGCCTGGCTGATGACGTGATTGTTGGTGAGAATATAGCCTTTTGCGGCATCAATAATGACGCCAGAGCCCAGGCCTTCAAAAGGCTGCGCCTGCTGGTCCGGAGACTCATCGCCAAAATACTTTTTCAGTTCTTCAGGGACGCGTTGGCTTTGTACAGCGGTACCCTCAACCTGAACGCTGACGACCGCAGGCAACACTTTTTCCAGCATGGGCGCGAGGCTTGGAATGGCCGCCTGGCCAGGCACCTGGGAGGGGATGGCGGCGAATACAGGGACGGACGCCGAGAGAGATAACCCGACACTTAACGCGATAGCGCTCAACAGCTGGTTTTTTTTCTTCATCGATGTTGACTCTCGTAACCTGGAATAAAGGAAAAACGGCCCTAAAAACACGTTGATGTTATTGAATTTTAAACCGCTGAACAATGAGGTGTTTAACTAAATGATAGCTGGGGTCATCAAGAAAGGACGGGCGCAATCGCTGCGCCCGTAAAATAAATTCAGGTTGTGCGATTAATCGCGTTTTACACCGCCGCGCAGCAGGCCGGACGCGCCATCGGAATAGTCGCGAGGCATCTGAACGGGCGCCTGATCGTTACCGGCTTCAGAGTCAGCCAGACGGTTGCGGAATGGGTTGGTTTCCGCGGTCATTTCCGGCAGCAGGCTGCTGGAGCTTTTTGCCATATGTTGGTACAGCTGACGATAGTCGGTTGCCATGTTGTCCAGCAGCTCGGCGCTACGGGCAAAATGGCTGACCAGCTCTTCGCGATACTCTTCCAGCTCGGCTTTGTTCTTTTCCAGTTCGTACTGCAGTGACTGCTGCTGACGCAATTTGCGATTACCGAAACGCATGGCCACAGCACCGATGACGATGCCGACGACTAAACCGATTAGCGCATATTCCCAGGTCATGAACTTCTCCCGTTGTCTTGTTGTTCCGTAGGGTGTTGGCTCGGCTCCTGCCTGTGCCTGATAATGCCACTATAACCGCTATTTCTGCAGAAGTGGAATCCTGACGTATCATCGCGTAGTGTAGAACGGCCTTTTTTTCATCAGTCACGTCTGCTGGTGAGCGTTAATTGAAGGAATAACAATAAGATTATGCAAAACCTGTCCCCTGCATCGCGATATCAACTGGCCCTAAACGAGGGCACTCATCAGCCTGATGACGTTCAACGTGAGGCGGTAAACCGTCTGGAGATGATTTACCAGGAGCTCACGGCAAAACCCGCTGAAGTCGAACAGAACGGTGGGCTAAAGGCGGCGTTTGGGCGGTTGCTCGGTAAAAAAGCGCCACAGGCTCACGCGCCGGTGCGCGGTTTATATATGTGGGGCGGGGTCGGTCGCGGAAAAACCTGGCTGATGGACCTGTTCTATCTGAGCCTGCCTGGCGCACGTAAACAGCGTCTGCACTTCCATCGTTTTATGCTGCGGGTGCATGAAGAGCTGACTGCACTACAGGGCAAGAGCGATCCGCTGGAGATTGTGGCCGACAGGTTCAAGGCGGAAACCGACGTGCTCTGCTTCGACGAGTTTTTTGTGTCTGACATTACCGATGCCATGCTGTTAGGCGGCCTGATGAAAGCGCTTTTTGCCCGCGGGATCACGCTGGTGGCCACGTCGAATATCCCGCCGGATGAGCTCTATCGTAACGGCCTGCAGCGCGCACGCTTCCTGCCCGCCATCGATGCCCTCAAGCAGCACTGCGACATCATGAACGTCGATGCCGGTGTTGACTATCGTCTGCGCACGCTGACCCAGGCGCACCTGTGGCTTTCGCCGTTAAATGCAGAGACCACCCGCGAGATGGATACACTCTGGCTGGCGCTGGCGGGGGCAAAACGCGAGCACGCCCCGGAACTCGAGATTAACCATCGCCCGCTGCCCACCCTTGGCGTCGAAAACCAAACGCTGGCGGTCTCCTTTACGACGCTCTGCGTGGATGCCCGCAGCCAGCACGACTACATTGCGCTTTCGCGTCTGTTCCACACCGTGATGGTGCTGGATGTACCGGTGATGACGAGGCTGATGGAGAGCGAAGCACGCCGCTTCATTGCGCTGGTGGACGAGTTTTATGAGCGCCACGTCAAGCTGGTGGTCAGCGCCGAGGTACCTTTATATGAGATTTACCAGGGCGAGCGGCTGAAGTTTGAGTTCCAGCGCTGCCTGTCGCGCCTGCAGGAGATGCAGAGCGAGGAATACCTGAAGCTGGAGCATATGCCATAAATGCCCCCCTCTCCCTGAGAAGGGAACCTTGTAGGCCGGGTAAGGCGCAGCCGCCACCCGGCATTTTCCACGCCCTCGAAAAACCCAATTTCAATCGCATTTAAGGGTCGATCTTTGACCTCAACTTCTCTATAATCTTGCGACCCCACGTTACGAGAAGGTTTTTTTCCCAAAACTTTCTATGTGTCGGCATGTGCTATTCGAAGGGGTAGGTTTGCCGGACTTTGTCGTGTGAGCCTCAACTGACTAAACGTTTGGGTGTTCACCAACGTGTAACTTATTATTTGGGTAAGCTTTTAATGAAAACTTTTACAGCTAAACCAGAAACCGTAAAACGCGACTGGTATGTTGTTGACGCGACCGGTAAAACTCTGGGTCGTCTTGCTTCCGAACTGGCTCGTCGCCTGCGCGGTAAGCACAAAGCGGAATACACTCCGCACGTTGATACTGGTGATTACATCATCGTTCTGAACGCAGAAAAAGTTGCTGTAACCGGCAACAAGCGCGAAGACAAAATGTATTACCACCACACCGGCCACATCGGTGGTATCAAAGAAGCGACCTTTGAAGAGATGATTGCCCGCCGTCCTGAGCGTGTGATTGAAATCGCGGTTAAAGGCATGCTGCCAAAAGGCCCGCTGGGTCGT
>Ga0256895_1000352_pt1 | contig 10190 bp, 10 predicted proteins | sample MC6MC0668MT_FD_190194 | JGI IMG/M metagenome (GOLD analysis project Ga0256895, IMG submission 190194) | Metatranscriptome of enriched soil aggregate microbial communities from Iowa State University, Ames, United States - MC6-MC0668-MT... | ecosystem: Environmental > Terrestrial > Soil >... | reverse complement strand
GGTTTTTGTAATTTTACAGGCAACCTTTTATTCACTAACAAATAGCTGGTGGAATATATGACTATCAAAGTAGGTATCAACGGTTTTGGCCGTATCGGCCGTATTGTTTTCCGTGCTGCTCAGAAACGTTCTGACATCGAAATCGTTGGTATCAACGATCTCCTGGACGCTGAATACATGGCGTACATGCTGAAGTACGACTCAACTCACGGTCGTTTCGACGGCACCGTTGAAGTGAAAGACGGCCACCTGGTTGTTAATGGCAAAACCATCCGCGTTACTGCTGAAAAAGACCCAGCTAACCTGAAATGGAACGAAATCGGTGTTGACGTTGTTGCTGAAGCAACCGGTATCTTCCTGACCGACGAAACTGCACGTAAACACATCACTGCGGGTGCGAAGAAAGTTGTTCTGACTGGTCCATCCAAAGACAACACCCCAATGTTCGTTCGTGGTGCAAACTTCGAAACTTACGCTGGCCAGGATATCGTGTCTAACGCATCCTGTACCACCAACTGCCTGGCACCGCTGGCTAAAGTTATCAACGACAACTTCGGCATCATCGAAGGTCTGATGACTACCGTTCACGCAACCACCGCTACTCAGAAAACCGTTGATGGCCCGTCTCACAAAGACTGGCGCGGCGGCCGTGGCGCGGCTCAGAACATCATCCCATCCTCTACCGGTGCTGCTAAAGCTGTAGGTAAAGTACTGCCAGAACTGAATGGCAAACTGACTGGTATGGCGTTCCGCGTTCCAACTCCTAACGTATCCGTTGTTGACCTGACCGTTCGTCTGGAAAAAGCTGCTTCTTATGAAGAAATTAAGAAAGCAATCAAAGCTGCTTCCGAAGGCGCAATGAAAGGCGTTCTGGGCTACACCGAAGACGACGTTGTATCTACCGATTTCAACGGCGAAATCTGCACTTCAGTATTCGATGCTAAAGCTGGTATCGCACTGAACGACAACTTCGTTAAACTGGTATCCTGGTACGACAACGAAACCGGCTACTCTAACAAAGTACTGGACCTGATCGCTCACATCTCCAAATAAGTTGAGATGAGTGCTTGATCCAAAAAGGCGACTTCGGTCGCCTTTTTTTATTTATAAGACAGAGGATTGCTTAATGATTAATAAAATTTTTGCACTTCCGGTAGTCGAACAACTTACCCCTGTGCTCTCCCGCCGTCAGATTGACGGTGCCGACGTTATCGTCGTTGACCATCCACGCGTGAAAGCGTCCGTGGCGCTGAACGGCGCTCACCTGCTCTCCTGGAAACCAGAAGGCGAAGCCGAAGGTTTGTGGCTGAGCGATGCGACCTCCTTCAAAAAAGGGGCGGCTATTCGCGGTGGCGTGCCGATCTGCTGGCCGTGGTTCGGCCCGTCCGCACAGCAGGGTTTGCCGTCTCACGGTTTTGCCCGTAACCAGCAGTGGACGCTGAAAGCACATAATGAAGATGACAACGGCGCCGTGCTGACCTTTGAGCTGCAGGCTAATGATGAAACCCGCGCCCTCTGGCCGCACGATTTCACCCTGTACGCCCGCTTTAAGCTGGGAAAAACCTGTGAAATCGAACTGGAAGCCCACGGCGAGTATGAAACCACCGCCGCCCTGCACACCTACTTCAACGTCGGTGACATCAGCGCCGTGAAGGTGAGCGGTCTTGGCGATACCTTTATCGACAAAGTGGATAACGCCAAAGAAGGTAAACTGAGCGACGGCGTACAGACGTTCCCTGACCGTACCGACCGCGTCTACCTGCACCCGGAAGCGTGCAGCGTGATCCACGACGGCGCGCTGAACCGCGCAATTGAAGTGGTTCATCATCATCACAGCGACGTGGTGGGCTGGAACCCGGGTCCTGCTCTGTCCGTTAGCATGGCCGATATGACGGATGAAGGGTATAAAACGTTTGTCTGCGTGGAAACGGCTCGCGTGACCAACCCGCAGAAAGCGAGTGAAGAAAAACCGTCTCGTTTAGGGCAGACGATTCGCATTGTTAAGCGATAAATTCACTGCACCACATTAAAGCAAACGGGGCGCAAGCGCCCCGTTTTAATGCATCAATTGCACGATAGTAGTGCGCAATCAGAACTTGTAGCTTACGCCGACAGAGAAAATACCTGCCCAGGATTTGTCGACCATCGGGCTATCCTTCACTTCGTCGCTCAGACGCTCATAGCGGCCGGTACCGTACACGCTCCAGTCGCCAAGGAAGTTGTAGCTCGCGGTCAGCTCCAGGTAAGGATCCCAGCCGTCATCTGCACTATAACTTTTCAGACCACTGCGGCGGGACTCGTTTTTAGAGACGCCATAGTAGTAGTCGTTGTAGTTCTCGCTGTTGTATTGCACACCGATACCCGGCGTCAGAGTCAGCCCACCGTTGGTATAGCGGTACAGCCACGCCAGATCCCAGATAAAGCCGTTGCTGTTATCCAGCGTATCACCCGCCAGGGCCGTACGCAGGAAGCCATACTGGGTGTTATGCACGTATGAGAGCCCGGCCATCATCGAGCTTTTGCGCTTGTCGAGCTGGCGAAGCGCGTGGCTGTCGCTGTCACCCGGCTTGAAGTGCGTTGGATCGTAGTAGGCCATGATGGAGAGCTTATCGGCCGTATCGTTCCAGAGATAGTAGCCGCCGCCGAGCCCGCGGAACCAGACGTTATCGCCTTCATAGGTGATAACGGGAACAGGATACACATCACGGTCATACTGTTTGTACGGGCTGTTAATGACGCCAACACCCGCGCCAACCGTCCACTGACTTTCCGCCTGTGCGGTGTTCACTGCGGTCGCGGCAAGGATGCCCAATGCCAGAAGTTTGAGTTTGGTCACAATCCATTCTTTCCTGTAGTCAAATAATCAGCGGATGAAGTGTAACCGCCATTCCCGTACATCCCAAAATTTTTTGCCTGCTAATCAGTCTGATTAACCCGTTATTTTTAACTTTTCAGATGACAGCCCGCTTTCATTTATATGACCGTTGAATGAAAAACGTGCATTTGTCTTATAACGACAGTGGAAATTTTTGGATGAGTTATTGATATGTCATTGAAAGTAGATTTTCTGGGCATGCAAGTTTTGCAAATGCCATCTACGCTTTAATTTAAGAAGAGTTTTCCTGAACACCTGCGGTTCTTAGCGTCTGACCTGGCACACAGGTTGCTGCTCTGGCAGTGAGGTGCGAGAGATTCTCTTCCGGGAGCCTCCACTACTCATACGAACGGCTCTTATCCTGTGCTAAAAAACGAAAGGACGGCATGCCATGAATATATTCGATCACTATCGCCAGCGCTATGAAGCTGCCAAGGACGAAGAGTTCACACTGCAGGAGTTTCTTACCATCTGTCGGCAAGATCGCAGTGCCTATGCCAATGCGGCAGAACGGCTATTGATGGCTATTGGTGAGCCAAACATGGTTGACACTGCCCTGGAGCCTCGGCTTTCCCGTCTCTTTTCGAATCGGGTGGTCGCCCGATACCCGGCGTTTGAAGAGTTCTATGGTATGGAAGATGCCATCGAACAGATTGTCTCCTATCTAAAGCATGCCGCTCAGGGTCTGGAAGAGAAGAAACAGATCCTCTATTTACTCGGCCCGGTGGGTGGCGGTAAATCCTCGCTGGCTGAACGCCTGAAGTCGCTGATGCAGCGCGTGCCTATCTATGTGCTGAGCGCCAACGGTGAACGTAGCCCGGTGAACGACCATCCGCTGTGCCTGTTCAATCCGCAGGAAGATGCGCAGATTCTGGATAAAGAGTATGGCATTCCGCGTCGCTACCTTGGCACCATCATGTCGCCTTGGGCGGCAAAACGCCTGCACGAGTTTGGTGGCGATATCACCAAATTCCGCGTGGTGAAAGTCTGGCCATCTATCCTTGAACAGATCGCCATCGCCAAAACAGAACCCGGTGATGAGAACAACCAGGACATCTCGGCGCTGGTGGGTAAAGTCGACATCCGCAAGCTGGAAAACTTTGCGCAGAACGATCCGGATGCCTACGGTTACTCAGGCGCGCTGTGCCGCGCGAACCAGGGGATTATGGAGTTCGTCGAGATGTTTAAAGCACCGATTAAAGTGCTGCATCCTCTGCTGACGGCGACCCAGGAAGGCAACTACAACGGGACGGAAGGTATCTCCGCCCTGCCGTTTAACGGGATTATTCTCGCCCACTCGAACGAATCTGAATGGGTGACCTTCCGTAATAACAAAAACAATGAGGCCTTCCTTGACCGCGTGTACATCGTCAAGGTGCCTTATTGCCTGCGGATCTCCGAAGAGATCAAAATTTACGAGAAACTGCTTAACCACAGTGAGCTGGTGCATGCACCCTGCGCGCCAGGCACGCTGGAAACGCTGTCACGCTTCTCCATCCTTTCGCGTCTGAAAGAGCCGGAAAACTCCAGCATCTATTCCAAAATGCGCGTCTATGACGGTGAAAGCCTGAAAGATACCGACCCGAAAGCGAAGTCGTATCAGGAATACCGCGACTATGCCGGGGTTGATGAGGGAATGAACGGTTTGTCCACGCGTTTCGCGTTTAAGATCCTCTCCCGCGTCTTTAACTTCGACCATGCGGAAGTGGCGGCTAACCCGGTTCATCTGTTCTACGTGCTGGAGCAGCAAATCGAACGCGAGCAGTTCCCGCAGGAGCAGGCTGAACGCTACCTTGAGTTCCTCAAAGGTTACCTGATCCCGAAATACGCCGAGTTCATTGGCAAAGAGATCCAGACGGCCTACCTGGAATCCTATTCAGAATACGGGCAGAACATTTTCGACCGGTATGTCACCTATGCTGACTTCTGGATCCAGGATCAGGAGTACCGCGACCCGGATACCGGCCAGCTGTTTGACCGTGAATCCCTGAACGCGGAGCTGGAAAAAATCGAGAAGCCTGCCGGGATCAGCAACCCGAAAGACTTCCGTAACGAGATTGTGAACTTCGTCCTGCGCGCCAGAGCGCATAACAACGGGCGCAATCCGAACTGGACCAGCTACGAGAAGCTGCGCACGGTCATTGAGAAGAAAATGTTCTCCAATACCGAAGAACTGCTGCCGGTGATCTCGTTTAACGCCAAAACCTCAACCGATGAGCAGAAAAAGCACGACGATTTTGTCGACCGTATGATGGAAAAAGGCTACACCCGCAAGCAGGTCCGCCTGCTCTGCGAATGGTATCTGCGCGTGCGTAAATCGTCTTAAAACAAGTGCCCGGTAGCGGTTAGCGCTCACCGGGCCTACAAAATGCAAGTTGGCAAATGCAGTACGGGGGGTATATGACCTGGTTTATTGACCGGCGTCTTAACGGCAAAAACAAGAGCACGGTGAACCGCCAGCGCTTCTTGCGTCGTTATAAAGCGCAAATTAAACAGTCTATCTCCGAGGCCATCAACAAACGCTCGGTGACCGACGTCGACAGCGGCGAATCTGTCTCCATCCCCACCGATGACATCAGCGAACCGATGTTTCATCAGGGGCGAGGCGGCCTGCGCCATCGCGTACACCCAGGTAATGACCACTTCGTTCAGAACGACAGAATTGAGCGTCCTCAGGGCGGCGGCGGTGGTTCAGGAAGCGGTCAGGGACAGGCCAGCCAGGACGGTGAAGGTCAGGACGAATTTGTCTTCCAGATTTCGAAAGATGAATATCTTGACCTGCTGTTTGAAGACCTGGCGCTGCCGAATCTGAAAAAGAATCAGCATCGTCAGCTTAATGAATATAAAACCCATCGCGCGGGCTATACCGCCAACGGCGTGCCCGCCAATATCAGCGTCGTGCGTTCGTTGCAGAATTCGCTGGCGCGACGCACGGCGATGACGGCGGGCAAACGTCGCGAACTGCGCGAGCTGGAGAGCAGCCTGAAGGTCGTGGAAAACACGGAACCGGCGCAACTGCTGGAAGAGGAGCGCCTGCGTAAAGAGATTGCAGAGCTGAGGGCGAAGATCGAACGGGTACCGTTTATCGACACCTTTGACCTGCGCTACAAGAACTACGAAAAACGGCCTGAACCCTCCAGCCAGGCGGTGATGTTCTGTCTGATGGACGTGTCAGGCTCGATGGACCAGGCCACCAAGGATATGGCGAAGCGTTTTTATATTCTGCTCTACCTGTTCCTGAGCAGAACCTATAAGAACGTGGAGGTGGTTTATATCCGCCACCACACTCAGGCGAAAGAGGTGGATGAACATGAGTTCTTCTACTCGCAGGAGACCGGCGGGACCATCGTATCAAGCGCCCTGAAGCTGATGGATGAAGTGGTGAAAGAGCGTTACGACCCGTCGCAGTGGAATATTTATGCCGCGCAGGCGTCGGACGGTGATAACTGGGCCGACGACTCACCGCTGTGTCACGAGATTCTGGCGAAGAAAATTCTGCCGGTAGTGCGTTACTACAGCTATATCGAAATCACCCGTCGCGCGCATCAGACCCTGTGGCGGGAGTATGAACATCTACAATCGATGTTCGATAATTTTGCCATGCAGCATATCCGTGACCAGGATGATATTTATCCGGTGTTCAGGGAGCTGTTCCACAAGCAATCTTCAACCAGCAACGCATAATCCAACAGCCAGCGAACCCGCTGGCTGTTTTCTTTCGACCCCGCTCATCCCGTGCTAATGTAGAACGCTGCATACTGGATTATCACCGGGAAATCGTTATGACTGACGACGTTATTGGGGCAGGAACCCACCAGCAACTGATTACCTTACTCACCGAGCAGGGCGCGCGGTTTCGCGTCATGGAGCACGAGGCGGTCGGGAAATGTGAAGCGGTAAGTGAAATTCGCGGGACCGATCTGCGGCAAGGCGCTAAGGCCCTGGTCTGCAAGGTGAAGGGAAACGGTGTAAAAAAACACGTTCTGGCGATCCTCGCCGCCGATCTGCAGGCTGACCTGAGCCAGCTTGCCAGCCATTTTGGCGGGCTGAAGGCCTCCCTCGCCAGCCCGGCCGAGGTCGATACCCTGACCGCCTGCGTTTTCGGCGCAATCCCGCCCTTTAGCTTCCATCCTGATTTGGCGCTGGTTGCCGACCCGCTGCTGTTCGAGCGTTTTGACGAAATCGCGTTTAACGCCGGCCTGCTGGAGAAATCCGTGATTATGGATACCCAGGATTACCTGCGCATCGCCCGTCCTGAGCTTGTGAACTTCCATAAAGCATAACCGCTATGGCTGGCGACCCTGTCAGCCTTTTCTTTCCAGGAACAGTACGGAGGCGACGAGAATAACGGCAATAGCGAAAAACGATGAGGAGATAATCAGCGTTTCAACAAACATGTGATCGTTCATGATGGCGACCCCTTTTGCGATATCTGCCTCCGTTTTAATCCGCGTAAATGACAAGGTTATGACAACAATAAAATCTTTTTAAAACTGTCCTGCGTCGCGTTTGCGCGTACTGTAAGCAGGTTAATTATTTTGGCAAGGATTCCCTATGTTTGACCCTACTCTGCTCATTCTCCTGGCACTCGCCGCGCTCGGCTTTGTCAGCCATAACACCACCGTCGCCATCTCGATTCTGGTGCTGATTATTGTTCGCGTGACCCCGTTAAATAGCTTTTTCCCGTGGATAGAAAAACAAGGGCTCACCATCGGGATAATCATTTTAACCATCGGGGTAATGGCGCCCATCGCCAGCGGTACGCTTCCCGCCTCAACCCTGCTGCACTCGTTTGTACACTGGAAATCGCTGGTAGCGATCGCGGTGGGGATTTTTGTTTCGTGGCTGGGCGGACGCGGCGTTACGCTGATGAGCAGCCAGCCCTCGATAGTGGCGGGTCTGCTGGTGGGCACCGTTCTGGGCGTGGCGATCTTCCGCGGCGTTCCGGTGGGGCCGCTGATTGCGGCAGGCCTTGTCTCTCTGTTTATCGGGAAGTCGTAGTCAGGCTGGCCATATAGCGCGCCGGCGTCTGGCCCAGCCCCTTCCTGAACATGGTGATAAACGCGGTGGTAGAGTCATATCCCAGTGACTGTGCCACCTGCTGTACCGATTTCCCACTAATCAAATGCTGTAACGCCACGATCAGCTGCAGCTGGTGACGCCAGCGGCGAAAGCTTAAGCCGGTCTCTTTCACCACCAGCCGCGCCAGGCTGCGTTCGCTCATGGCGAAGTGGCTCGCCCACTGCGCCAGCGTCTGCCAGGCGGCAGGTTCTTCCGCCATTTTCTCGCTCATCAGCCGAATTTTAGGATGGGGCGAGACGGGCAGCTGCAGATGCTCCTGACGCTGGAGCGGCAGCTCGTCAAACAGGACGTCCACCAGGCGCGATGTGGCCGCAAGAGGCAGCTGTTCACGCGATTTTTCCGCCAGGGATAAAATCAGCTCCCGCACCAGAGGAGAGATTTTCAGGGTGCAGCAGCGGTCCGGCAAGCTTGCCGCCCCCGGCTCAATGAACAGAAAGCAGAGCTGCGCGCCCGGCGTGGCCCTGTTGCTGTGCGGCATTTGGCCGGGGATCCAGACGGCGTACTGGGGCGGAACCATCAGCATGGCATTTTCCACTTCGCAGGTGATCGCGCCGCCGAGGGCCAGGATCAGCTGCCCCTTACGGTGATGATGTCGGGGAATATATTGTTCCTCCGCCACCACGCGGATGCGAAATGCGACGGCCGCATCGTGCTGGCTATCGGGATCATAGCCGTCCAGTCCCAGACCAATCATCAGTTTGTCCGATTTTAGCGATAAACTGTCATTTTAGCCTGATTTCAACCGCTGAGAAAATCGGTATTGTGTGCCCTCGCTTGAACGTATGAGAACATAATGACTACTGCTATTCGCACCTCAGGAAAACACGGCGCGCTGTTGATTGCAGGCATCCTGATGATTGCCACTACGCTTCGCGTCACCTTTACCGGCGCAGCCCCGCTGCTCGACACTATTCGTCTTGATTATGGCTTAAGCACGGCGCAAACCGGTCTGCTGACCACCCTGCCGCTGCTGGCTTTCGCCCTCGTCTCGCCGCTCGCCGCAGGCGTTGCCCGACGCATCGGCATGGAGCGCAGCCTGTTTATCGCCCTGCTGCTGATTTGTGCCGGAATTGCACTTCGCTCGCTGCCTTCCGCCGCGCTGCTTTTCACCGGAACCGCGGTTATCGGCTGCGGGATTGCGCTCGGGAACGTGCTGTTACCCGGATTAATCAAACGTGACTTCCCGGGCCAGGTGGCCCGACTCACCGGGGCCTATTCCCTGACAATGGGCGTCTCGGCGGCGTTTGGCTCAGCGATGATTGTTCCCCTGGCGCAGGGTAGCGCGGGCTGGCATGGCGCACTGCTGATGCTGATGGCGTTTCCGCTGGTCGCGCTGCTGCTCTGGCTGCCCCAGTGGCGACAGAAACACGTTGCGACGGTAACGGGCGCTGGCGCGCTGCATAATCGCGCCATCTGGCGCTCGGCCCTCGCCTGGCAGGTGACGCTTTTTTTAGGGATTAACTCGCTGATTTACTACGTCATCATCGGCTGGCTGCCGGCGATATTGCTTAGCCACGGCTACAGCGAAGCGCAGGCCGGCTCGGTGCACGGGCTGCTGCAGCTGGCCACGGCCGTGCCGGGGCTTGCCGTGCCGCTGGTCCTCCACCGTCTGAAAGATCAGCGGGCCATTGCAGGCGCAGTGGCGCTGCTGTGCGCGGTAAGCGCGGCGGGGCTGTGGTTTATGCCTGACATGGCGGTGATGTGGACGCTGGTGTTTGGCTTTGGCACAGGGGCAACGATGATCCTCGGCCTGACGTTCATCGGGCTGCGCGCCAGCTCCGCGCACCAGGCCGCGGCGCTGTCCGGCATGGCGCAGTCGATTGGCTATCTGCTCGCCGCCAGCGGCCCTCCGCTGATGGGTAAAATTCACGATAGTGCGGGAGACTGGCGGATCCCGCTCCTGGGCTGCGCCCTGGCCGCCGTGATAATGGCTATTTGCGGCGTGCTCGCCGGGCGAGACCGGGAGATCGCGCCCCGTTAAACAGTGTGGCAGACCCTCGGGTCTGCCTTTTCTTACCCGCGCGCCGCGCGCAGCATCGCCTGAACCAGCACGACCGGGCGTCCTTCTAGCGCACTACGCTCATGCTGGAATAAGGTGATCACGAAGAACGGGTGCGTAACCAGTTCTGCGGCGCGAATTTCCCCCTGTTCGTCCCAGCCCGTAACGTGCATATCACCGCTTTCCAGCGCCTGTGCAAACTCTGGCGACACACCATAGTTACAGTGATACCCC
>Ga0256895_1000349_pt1 | contig 10195 bp, 4 predicted proteins | sample MC6MC0668MT_FD_190194 | JGI IMG/M metagenome (GOLD analysis project Ga0256895, IMG submission 190194) | Metatranscriptome of enriched soil aggregate microbial communities from Iowa State University, Ames, United States - MC6-MC0668-MT... | ecosystem: Environmental > Terrestrial > Soil >... | reverse complement strand
GTGATTGCCTGACGGTAAATATGGTCCATCACGTCGCCTGCGGCGAAGACGCCTGGGATGCTGGTCTGGGTCGCGTTGCCGTGAATACCAGACTGCACTTTGATGTAGCCGTTTTCAAGTTCCAGCTGACCGTCGAAGATAGCGGTGTTCGGGCTGTGGCCGATAGCCACAAACAGACCCGCCACTTCCAGCGACTCAATGTTGTCGCTGTTTTGCGTATCACGCAGACGCAGGCCAGCAACGCCCATCTGATCGCCAGTGACTTCTTCCAGCGTGCGGTGGGTGTGCAGCACGATGTTGCCGCTCTCCACTTTATCCATCAAACGTTTGATGAGGATTTTTTCCGCGCGGAAGGTGTCACGACGGTGGATCAGATGCACTTCAGAGGCAATGTTTGCCAGATAAAGCGCTTCTTCAACCGCGGTGTTACCGCCGCCGATCACCGCCACTTTCTGGTTACGATAGAAGAAACCGTCACAGGTGGCACAGGCAGAGACGCCACGCCCTTTGAACGCCTCTTCGGACGGCAGACCGAGATAACGCGCGGACGCGCCGGTTGCGATAATCAGCGCATCGCAGGTGTACTCGCCGCTGTCGCCTGTCAGACGGAACGGACGGTTTTGCAGATCAACCTTGTTGATGTGATCGAACAGGATTTCGGTTTCGAATTTGATGGCATGCTCGTGCATACGTTCCATCAGCAGCGGCCCGGTCAGGTCGTTCGGATCGCCTGGCCAGTTTTCCACTTCAGTTGTGGTGGTCAACTGACCGCCTTTTTCCATGCCGGTGATTAATACCGGGTGCAGGTTAGCGCGTGCAGCATAGACCGCTGCGGTGTATCCCGCAGGTCCAGAACCAAGGATTAGCAGCTTACTGTGTTTGGCCGTGCCCATGAGATCCCCATTGTTGTTGGCAGACATTTGGCTGGATTGTAGGGAATTTGTTGTCGTAAAAAAAGAGCGCAGCAATTTTGATATCAATCTGTGTAATAGCCACGGACGATGAATAGCGCGCTATAACATCACGCTTTCTCCTGAAAATCGCTCGTTTGTAAGGCAATAAAATGAGGATTAATACCCTGCCGTAATGAATATCCGGCATGTTGTACTAAAAAACGATGTTTTGCTTTGACAATCCCCTGCGCTTTTGCGAAAACATTCAAGGAAGAAAAAAACCGCGTTAACCGTATGCCGCATAGGCATGCACGTAAATGCCATTTTTACCGGGTCAGTGAAATCTACGCATGGCGTGGACAGACGCCATACGTGATGTCGGTGACTGCCTTCGGGCAACGGTCTTCTTACCAACAGAACCCGAATCCGCATCGCGTCTAATACATAATCAGGCGATGTGATGACTAACGGGTACAGGCTCTGAACAGTGATGTGCACAGGGTCCAGGCAGGAGTAGGGAAGGTATACAGAGAGACAATAATAATGGTAGATAGCAAGAAGCGCCCTGGCAAAGATCTCGACCGTATCGATCGTAACATTCTTAATGAATTGCAAAAGGATGGGCGTATTTCCAACGTCGAGCTTTCAAAACGTGTGGGACTTTCCCCGACGCCGTGCCTTGAGCGTGTGCGCCGACTGGAAAGACAGGGTTTTATTCAGGGCTATACGGCTCTGCTGAACCCGCATTATCTGGATGCCTCACTTCTGGTATTTGTTGAGATTACTCTGAATCGTGGTGCGCCGGATGTGTTTGAGCAATTTAACTCCGCTGTACAAAAACTTGAAGAAATTCAAGAGTGTCACCTGGTATCCGGTGATTTCGACTACCTGTTGAAAACCCGTGTGCCTGATATGTCCGCCTACCGTAAGCTGCTGGGGGAAACCCTGCTGCGTCTGCCGGGCGTGAACGACACCCGTACATATGTGGTGATGGAAGAGGTCAAACAGAGCAATCGTCTGGTTATTAAGACGCGCTAACACGGAACAGGTGCAAAATCAGCGTAGTTTGATTACACTCCTGTTAATCCATACAGCAACAGTGCCGGGGAGTCCCGGCGCTGTTGTCCGTTTTAGCAAACAGGCAGGATATGCCTGATACCTGGAGAGCCTTTCTTGAGCCAGGAATACACTGAAGACAAAGAAGTCACACTATCGAAGCTAAGCAGCGGACGTCGTCTCCTCGAGGCTTTGCTGATTGTTATTGCCCTTTTTGCCGTCTGGCTGATGGCAGCCTTACTCAGTTTCAACCCCTCAGATCCCAGCTGGTCACAAACTGCATGGCATGAGCCTATCCATAATTTAGGCGGTGTCCCCGGTGCCTGGCTTGCGGACACGCTGTTTTTCATTTTCGGTGTGATGGCCTACACCCTTCCCGTCATTATCATTGGCGGATGCTGGTTTGCGTGGCGTCATCGTCAGAACGATGATTACATCGACTATTTCGCCGTGTCGCTGCGCCTGATTGGCGCGCTGGCGCTGATCCTCACCTCGTGTGGGCTGGCAGCGATAAATGCGGATGATATCTGGTACTTCGCCTCGGGCGGGGTGATCGGCAGCTTACTCAGTTCTGCGCTACAGCCAATGCTGCACAGCAGCGGCGGCACGCTGGCGCTGCTCTGTATCTGGGCGGCCGGGCTGACGCTGTTTACCGGCTGGTCCTGGGTGAGCATTGCCGAGAAAATCGGCAGTTTTATCCTCACCATTCTTACCTTCGCCAGTAACCGTACCCGCCGTGACGATACGTGGGTTGATGAAGACGAGTACGAAGATGAAGAGGAAGAGGAAGATGATGCGCCTGTGCAGCGTCGCGAGTCTCGTCGCGCGCGTATTCTGCGCGGCGCGCTGGCGCGTCGTCAGCGTGTTGCTGAGAAATTTGCCAACCCGCTGGGTCGTAAAACCGATGCGGCGCTCTTCTCCGGTAAACGGATGGATGAAGACGAGCATGTGGCGTATCGCGCGGCGGGTGTTGCCGTCGATCCTGACGATGTGCTCTTCTCCTGCAGCCGGGCCACGCCGGGTGACCTCGACGAATACGATCCGTTGTTAAATGGCCAATCGGTTACCGAGCCGGTTGCGGCGGCGGCGGCCGCGACGACCGCTGCGCAGGCGTTTGCCGCGCCTGTCGACGCCGTGATGCCATCCGCGCCGGTTTCGCCGCCGGAATCCGTTATTCAGCAGCCTCAGGTTGACTGGCAGACGGCGCCGGGCGTTCACACGCCGGAGCCCGTTATCGCGCCTGAACCTGAAAGCTACATCCCTGTACAGCAGGAGCAGTGGCAGCAGCCGTATCAGCCGCCGCAGCCTGCGTATGAACCGCAAGATTACCCGCACTATGAACAGCCTGTGGCCCAACCTTATCAGGAGTATGTGCCTGAGCCGGTTGAACCTATGCAGCCTTATGTTGAGCCGCAGCCTGAACCGGAAATCGTGGAAGAGGTAAAACCCTCTCGTCCACCTATGTACTATTTTGAAGAAGTTGAAGAGCGTCGCGCGCGTGAGCGCGAGCAGCTGGCGGCCTGGTACCAGCCTGTGCCTGAACCGGTGCAGGAGCCAGTGACGAAAGCGCCTGCTGTTTCCGTTCCACCGATCGACCCGACGCCTGCAGTCGCACCCGTAGCGGAAAGCGTGAAGCAGGCTACCGCGGCCGCTGCCGTGGCTGCACCTGTCTTTAGCCTGGCAACAGGGGGCGCGCCACGTCCTCAGGTGAAGGAGGGGATTGGTCCGCAACTGCCTCGCCCTAACCGCGTTCGCGTTCCAACCCGCCGTGAGCTTGCCTCTTATGGTATCAAGCTGCCTTCCCAGCGTATGGCCGAAGAGAAAGCGCGCGAGCCTGAGTACGAAGATGACGCCGATGAAATGCAGCAGGACGAGCTGGCCCGTCAGTTCGCTGCGCAGCAGAATCAGCGCTACGGTGAAGAATACCAGCACGATGAACCGGTGCTGGAAGACGAAGAGGACGCGGCTGAAGCTGAACTGGCGCGCCAGTTTGCCGCCACCCAGCAGCAGCGCTATTCCGGTGAACAACCGGCTGGCGCAAATCCGTTCTCGCTGTCTGATTTTGAATTCTCGCCGATGAAGGATCTGGTGGATGATGGCCCGAGCGAGCCTTTATTTACCCCGAGCGTGATGCCGGAAGCAGAGCCTGTGCGCCAGCAGCCAGCGCCGCAGGCCTACGCGCAGCCGCAGCAACCTGTTCAGCAACCGCAGCAGGCACCACAGTTCCAGCAGCCTGCGCCTCAGCCGCAGGAGAGCCTGATTCACCCGCTGCTGATGCGTAACGGTGACAGCCGTCCGCTGCAGCGTCCAAGCACGCCGCTGCCGTCTCTGGATCTGTTAACGCCGCCGCCGTCAGAAGTGGAGCCGGTCGATACCTTTGCGCTTGAACAAATGGCGCGTCTGGTGGAAGCCCGTCTGGCCGACTTCCGCATCAAGGCGGACGTGGTGAACTACTCCCCGGGTCCGGTGATCACCCGTTTTGAACTGAACCTGGCGCCAGGCGTTAAAGCGGCGCGTATTTCCAACCTGTCCCGCGACCTGGCGCGTTCTCTCTCGACCGTGGCGGTACGTGTGGTGGAAGTGATCCCAGGTAAGCCTTACGTTGGCCTTGAGCTGCCGAACAAGAAACGTCAGACCGTCTACCTGCGTGAAGTGCTGGATAACACCAAGTTCCGCGATAACCCGTCCCCGCTGACCGTGGTGCTGGGTAAAGATATCGCGGGCGATCCGGTGGTGGCAGATCTCGCGAAAATGCCTCACCTGCTGGTCGCGGGTACTACCGGTTCCGGTAAGTCTGTCGGCGTGAACGCCATGATCCTCAGCATGCTTTATAAAGCGCAGCCGGAAGATGTGCGTTTCATCATGATCGACCCGAAAATGCTCGAACTGTCGGTTTACGAAGGCATCCCGCATCTGCTGACCGAAGTTGTGACCGACATGAAGGACGCCGCCAACGCCCTGCGCTGGAGCGTCAATGAGATGGAACGCCGCTACAAGCTGATGTCTGCGCTGGGCGTGCGTAACCTGGCTGGTTATAACGAGAAAATTGCCCAGGCGGTGCGTATGGGACGTCCGATCCCGGATCCATACTGGAAGCCGGGTGACAGCATGGATGCCCAGCATCCGGTGCTGGAAAAACTGCCTTATATCGTCGTGCTGGTCGATGAATTTGCTGACCTGATGATGACCGTCGGTAAGAAAGTGGAAGAGCTGATTGCCCGTCTGGCGCAGAAAGCGCGTGCGGCCGGTATTCACCTTGTGCTGGCGACCCAGCGTCCTTCCGTGGACGTTATCACCGGTCTTATCAAAGCGAACATCCCGACGCGTATCGCCTTTACCGTATCCAGTAAAATTGACTCCCGTACCATTCTTGACCAGGGCGGCGCAGAGTCGCTGCTGGGTATGGGTGACATGCTCTATTCCGGCCCGAACTCCACCTCTCCGGTGCGTGTCCACGGCGCGTTCGTCCGCGATGAGGAAGTACACGCCGTCGTGCAGGACTGGAAAGCGCGCGGTCGTCCACAATATGTTGACGGCATCACCAGCGATACGGAAAGCGAAGGCGGCGGCGGTGGCTTCGACGGCGGCGAAGAGCTGGATCCGTTATTCGATCAGGCGGTTAACTTCGTTACCGAAAAACGCAAAGCGTCAATCTCTGGCGTGCAGCGCCAGTTCCGAATTGGCTATAACCGCGCAGCGCGTATCATCGAGCAGATGGAAGCGCAGGGTATTGTGAGCGAGCAGGGGCATAACGGTAACCGCGAGGTGCTGGCGCCGCCGCCGTTTGATTAACCTTCAGCGATTGCAAAGAAGGGTAAATCAGCCAAAATTAAGCATTTTCTTCTGTCGCCTGCCTTCGGGCAGGTCCAGAATAGAAGACGGAAACCCCATATCGGGAAGACGTATTTTAAGGAATAACAATGAAAAAAATCGCCATCGCCTGTGCATTACTCACCAGTTTTGTCGCCAGCAGCGTCTGGGCTGATGCAGCCAGCGACCTTAAAAGCCGACTGGATAAAGTAAGCAGCTTCCACGCCAGCTTCACGCAAAAAGTGACTGACGGCAGCGGCAACGCGGTGCAGGAAGGCCAGGGAGATTTGTGGGTAAAACGTCCCAATCTGTTCAACTGGCACATGACCCAGCCGGATGAGAGCATCCTGGTGTCTGACGGCAAAACCTTATGGTTCTTCAACCCGTTCGTTGAGCAGGCAACGGCGACCTGGTTGAAAGATGCCACCAGCAATACGCCGTTTATGCTGATTGCCCGTAACCAGTCCAGCGACTGGCAGCAGTACAATATTAAACAGACGGGTGACGAGTTTGTCCTGACGCCGAAAGGCAGCAACGGCAACCTGAAGCAGTTCACCATTAACGTAAGCACCAACGGTACCATTAATCAGTTCGGCGCGGTTGAGCAGGACGATCAGCGCAGCAGCTACCAGCTTAAATCTCAGCAGAACGGCGCCGTTGATGCATCGAAATTCACCTTTACCCCGCCTCAGGGCGTAACGGTGGACGACCAACGCAATAAGTAAGAGGCGTGAGTGGGCAATCTGTCGCTCGATTTTTCAGATAATGCGTTTCAACCTCTGGCCGCTCGTATGCGGCCAGAAAATTTAGCGCAGTACATCGGCCAGCAGCACCTGCTGGCTGCCGGTAAGCCATTGCCGCGCGCCATTGAGGCCGGGCATCTTCACTCCATGATCCTCTGGGGCCCACCTGGCACCGGCAAGACCACGCTTGCAGAAGTGATCGCTCGCTATGCCAACGCGGATGTCGAACGCATCTCGGCGGTCACCTCCGGCGTGAAGGAGATCCGTGAGGCGATCGAGCGTGCGCGGCAGAACCGCAACGCCGGGCGGCGCACCATCCTCTTCGTGGACGAAGTCCACCGCTTCAACAAGAGCCAGCAGGATGCCTTCCTGCCGCATATTGAAGACGGCACGATCTTCTTCATCGGTGCGACCACCGAAAACCCATCGTTTGAACTGAACTCGGCGCTGCTGTCCCGCGCGCGCGTTTACCTGCTCAAATCGCTGACCAACGAGGATATCGAAAAGGTTCTCACCCAGGCGATGGACGATAAAGCGCGCGGCTACGGCGGGCAGGATATCGTTCTGCCTGACGACACGCGTCGTGCGATTGCCGAGCTGGTCAACGGCGATGCGCGTCGGGCGCTGAATACGCTGGAAATGATGGCCGATATGGCCGAAGTCGACGATGCCGGGAAGCGGGTGCTGAAGCAGGAGCTGCTCACCGAAATTGCCGGGGAGCGCAGCGCGCGTTTCGATAACAAAGGCGACCGTTTTTACGACCTGATTTCGGCGCTGCATAAGTCCGTGCGCGGCAGCGCGCCGGATGCGGCGCTTTACTGGTATGCGCGTATTATCACTGCGGGCGGCGATCCGTTATATGTCGCGCGTCGCTGCCTGGCGATTGCGTCAGAAGATGTCGGCAATGCCGATCCTCGCGCCATGCAGGTTGCGCTTTCGGCCTGGGACTGCTTCACCCGCGTTGGACCCGCGGAAGGCGAACGTGCCATAGCGCAGGCGATTGTCTATCTGGCCTGCGCGCCGAAAAGCAATGCGGTTTACACCGCCTTCAAAGCGGCGATGTCCGACGCGCGCGAACGCCCGGACTACGATGTTCCGGTTCATCTGCGTAACGCGCCGACCAAGCTGATGAAAGAGATGGGTTACGGGCAGGAGTATCGCTACGCTCACGACGAACCCAATGCCTACGCTGCCGGGGAGGAATATTTCCCGCAGGAGATGGCACAAACGCGCTATTATCACCCCACAAACAGAGGTCTTGAAGGCAAGATTGGTGAAAAGCTCACCTGGCTCGCCGGACAGGATCAAAATAGCCCTATAAAACGCTACCGTTAGTTCAATCGTTGCGGTAATGTTGGCAATGTATCCTTGTGGCCGCAGGCTGTGGTCACATTTTCCTATTTTAATTCGATAAGCACAGGATAAGCATGCTCGATCCCAATCTGCTGCGTAATGAGCCAGACGCAGTCGCTGAAAAACTGGCACGCCGGGGCTTTAAGCTGGATGTAGATAAGCTGCGCGCTCTTGAAGAGCGTCGTAAAGTACTGCAGGTACAAACTGAAAATCTGCAGGCAGAGCGTAACTCTCGATCGAAATCCATCGGCCAGGCGAAAGCGCGCGGGGAAGATATTGAGCCATTACGCCTGGAAGTGAACAAACTGGGTGAAGAACTGGATCAGGCGAAAGCTGAGCTGGACGTTCTTCAGGCCGAGATTCGTGATATTGCCCTGGCTATCCCGAATATTCCTGACGACAGCGTGCCTGTCGGCAAAGATGAGAACGACAACGTTGAAGTGAAACGCTGGGGTACGCCTCGTGAGTTTGACTTCGAAGTGCGCGATCACGTAACGCTGGGCGAAATGCACGCGGGCCTGGACTTTGCGGCAGCGGTTAAGCTGACCGGCTCTCGCTTCGTAGTGATGAAAGGCCAGATTGCCCATCTGCACCGCGCGCTGGCGCAGTTCATGCTGGATCTGCATACCGAGCAGCATGGCTACAGCGAAACCTACGTGCCGTATCTGGTTAACCACGATACGCTGTACGGTACGGGTCAGCTGCCGAAATTTGCCGGCGATCTGTTCCATACCCGTCCGCTGGACGAGGAAGCCGACAGCAGCAACTACGCGCTGATCCCAACCGCGGAAGTGCCGCTGACTAACCTCGTGCGTGATGAGATCATCGATGAAGACGACCTGCCAATTAAGCTGACTGCACACTCTCCGTGCTTCCGCTCTGAAGCAGGATCTTATGGTCGCGACACGCGCGGTCTGATCCGTATGCACCAGTTCGACAAAGTTGAGATGGTGCAGATCGTCCGTCCTGAAGAGTCCATGGACGCGCTGGAAGAGATGACCGGCCACGCTGAGAAAGTGCTGGAGCTGCTGGGTCTGCCTTACCGTCGTATGGCCCTGTGTACTGGTGATATGGGCTTTGGCGCCTGCAAGACCTTCGATCTGGAAGTGTGGGTGCCTGCGCAGAACACCTACCGTGAGATCTCTTCCTGCTCAAACGTCTGGGATTTCCAGGCGCGCCGCATGCAGGCTCGCTGCCGCAGCAAATCTGACAAGAAAACCCGTCTGGTGCATACCCTGAACGGTTCTGGTCTGGCCGTGGGCCGTACGCTGGTTGCCGTGCTGGAAAACTACCAGCAGGCGGACGGTCGTATTGAGATCCCTGAAGTGCTGCGTCCGTACATGAAAGGCCAGCAGTACATCGGCTAATAATTTGTCTTAAAACAAAAAAGCGCCTCAGGGCGCTTTTTTTATGCCTTTGATTTGATACGAAGCAATAACCTCTCCCTCTAAAGTAGTAATACTCCTCCGAATGAAAGTCAGCATAAAAAGCTGATAACGAAGAAATTCGTTATATATAAAACTACATAGCGGTCTATGCCGCCTCTCTTTTCTTTGTGAGCAACCAAAGTGAGTCTCTATGAAAATCAACGCGCCTGAAGCATTAATGGCTGCCGAGGTCACTCGCCGTGGGTTGATGAAAACCACGGCAATTGGCGGCCTGGCCGTAGCCAGTAGTGCCTTCACGCTCCCTTTTACCCGACTGGCGTCGGCGGCAGATGCACTGTCCCCGGCCACCACGCCGGAAAAAGTAGTGTGGAGTGCCTGTACCGTAAACTGCGGTAGCCGTTGTCCGCTGCGTATGCATGTAGTGGATGGTGAAATTAAATATGTCGAAACCGACAATACCGGGGACGATAACTACGAAGGGTTACATCAGGTTCGCGCTTGTCTGCGCGGCCGCTCCATGCGTCGCCGCGTGTACAACCCGGACCGCCTGAAATACCCGATGAAGCGCGTTGGTAAGCGTGGGGAAGGGAAGTTCGAGCGTATTAGCTGGGATGAAGCCTACGACATCATCGCCACCAATATGCAGCGCCTTATCAAAGAGTATGGCAACGAATCCATCTACCTGAACTACGGCACCGGGACGCTCGGCGGCACGCTGACCCGCTCCTGGCCGCCGGGTAAAACGCTGGTGGCGCGCCTGATGAACTGCTGCGGCGGTTATCTCAACCACTACGGTGACTACTCCTCGGCGCAGATCGCTGCTGGCCTGAACTACACCTACGGCGGTTGGGCGGACGGCAACAGCCCGTCTGATATCGAAAACAGTAAGCTGGTCGTGCTGTTTGGTAACAACCCGGGCGAAACCCGCATGAGCGGCGGCGGGGTAACCTAC
>Ga0256895_1000337_pt1 | contig 10321 bp, 1 predicted proteins | sample MC6MC0668MT_FD_190194 | JGI IMG/M metagenome (GOLD analysis project Ga0256895, IMG submission 190194) | Metatranscriptome of enriched soil aggregate microbial communities from Iowa State University, Ames, United States - MC6-MC0668-MT... | ecosystem: Environmental > Terrestrial > Soil >... | reverse complement strand
TTTTTTTTTTTTGAAAAAAAGTGTTAATTTTTTATTATTTATATTATATATAAATCTTGATCTGCCGAAGTCACTTTTTTAATTAAAAAGTGAAAAGAGATGGAGACATTACCAGTACTTATTAGGAGTTTTAATCCTCCTAGTAGTAGTAGTAGTAGTGGTAATAAATCATTATCATCATTATCACCATTTCTAAATAATAATAATAATAATAATAATAACACATCATCAACATCATCATCTGTAGTTAAAAATAAGCAACAATCATATTATAGAGAACAATTGTTTAATAGTAGTAGTGCTAGTAATAGTAATAATGGAGATAATAATAGTTTTTTAGAATATAGTAAACCATCACTTGATTTAAATTATGTTGCATTTAGTAAACGTGTTGGTGGTGGTAGATCAATGTTATTACTTGCTTCTTTATCTAATCCACTTGGTGGCAGTGGTAGTAATGGTGATGGTGGATATTATTCAACATCAGCATCATCTTCAGACTATAGTTCATCACCATCACCATCACCTTCATTTTTATCATCTTTACATTCATCATCAATCATATCATCAGCATCTGCTATGAATAATATAAATAACAATAATGGTAATGGTGATGTAGGTGGTGGAGGTATATCACAAACATGGAAATCTAAATTACTATTAGATAAAGATATATATCCATTACAGTTTTATACTAATAGTAGTAGTAATAGTAATAATAATAGTAGTAGTCATAATGTAAATATTAAATTCAATCAATTTCAACAACAACAACAACAACAGCAACAACAACAATACTTTATACCAGATATTAGTGTAGATCAATATGAATGGGCATCACCAAATATTAAAAAAGATATAGTTTCATTGTATAGTGGATTCACTGATATTAATAGTAATAGTCAAATGAAACCATCAAATCTTGTAGTTTTAGATCAACAGAGTAAATCATTACACCTTTTCTCACTGTTTCATAATAATCTCAATGAAAGTTCAAATCATTTCATGAATAGTGAATCATCAATCGATATTTCAAAGATAAAGTTAAAGAGTGCATTATGTATAGTATCACCATTTAGTGAAGATGCAAGAGACCATTTCAATAATAATAATAATAGTAATAGTAGTAAAGTATCAATTAATAGAAAGATATATCATGATTACATTTTACATTCATTTAGTATACCTTTTAGTGAATTGATAGAGAGAGTTTCAGTTATGGGTGAGAATCAATTAGATGGACGTGTAGAAATACTGGGTGCAGACGATAGAGGTAATATTACATTACTCATTCAGGGTTGTATAGTGGTATCATTAAAGATTCAACAAATAGATCAATATCATTACTTGTTTTTCATTGTCAAACGTTTTAATTTAGCTATCAATGATTCATTATTGAATGCTATGCAGAATATAACTACACGTCAAATTGATATAATCAATAGTAGTTCAAATCATCTTGCAAGATTTATGAAACAATGGTTATTTGTATTAGATAAAAAGACTGCTCAAATTGATATATGGAATATAAATGGTAGAAAAAGAGGTATCATTCAAACTAGATCCTACCTTAAATATAATGGTATTGATATATCTAAACTTCAACAAGATGATAATCAACAACAACAACAACAAGAACAACATAAAAGTTTAGAGTTTATAGATTTTAGTATATCATTTGATTTAATGTCTATTAGTATAGTAGATTCTTTAGATAGGATTTATATGTTGTCGTTGGATGACTACTTTCAACAGTTTTATCAAAATACTATATTACATTCATTGAATGTTATATCATTTGCAAATCCAGATAAAAAGAGAGGATATCAGAATAACAACAATAATAATAATGGAGTAGGTAATCATTTCGATGAAACATTTTACGATATACATAGTTTTAGAGAGAATGAAGAAGACGATGAAGATAATGAGGATGATGAATATGATGATGAGGATGATCAGGATGATGACGAGATAGAGATTGATGGACCTATAGAACAGTTTCAGTTTAGATACAAGAAACAGTATCAGCAGTTTGCCAATGAAAGATCATCGGTATTTTTGTATCACTGGTTTGAGACAGACGTATGTATAGAGTCATTGGAGAACTCTAAAGCAGAGTTTGAATCTACTTTACACTGGCTGCCAAAGAATGTCATACACCATCCTCACAACGGATTCAATATCGCCACTGCTGCTGCTGTGCCGGGTCCGTCATCTTCTGCTATATCTAGTCAGCTAAAGTCATCGACCTCCAAAGAGAACTTGTCCAACATCATTTCGCGCTCATCGACAATCTCTGATGACTTGTCTGCCATACCCGAGTTACACACCCTCACTTCGTCCATCGACAAGAGCAGCAGTGACTTGAATGCAACGACCAGTAACAACAACAAGACACCCATCCCAACATACAGTAACAGCTGCCACGTTATTCATCCACAGGCCATCAGGGGTGAACATATAGGCAACCAGTATCTCATGTCCACTGCACTGTTTATATCTCCCCGACTGGTAGTCTACCAAAAGACCTACTATGTCAAGGGTCAGCACAAGACAGAGTACTACTTATACGATCGTATCAAAGTCAGAGACAGACACGCCTATCTGGTGTTCAATGAGCTCCAGGTATGCATGAGACTTGTCGACGACTCATTCTACGTTCTAGGCCATGCCGGCATGCACGTTATCCTCATCGACCAGAATCAACAACAGATTCTCAACAACCTCATCATGTTTGAGGGATCAGAGAGTGCCAACCATCTCTGCACACTCAATCACTGGAACAAACGTGATCTCAAACTCCATGCTCTTCATCTCGGTCTCAAGTACCGTCAACTGGATGTCGTCGAGCCCGCCCTCAAGAGTCTGGATCTTGATCAACAGTTACCCGGTAGCAAGCTCCTTGTAAATACAATTCTCGAGCACTCAGCCAACGCAGCCAACGCCAATGTACATAACGAAACCTTTATCAACGAGCTTCTCCACATAACAATGAATTTCATTGGTTTGATCATCAAGAATCGTGCTTCACAAGTCCACCAAAACCTTCTTCTCATCAACAGTAGCAGCAACAACAATGAAGAGATGAAAAACATTAATTGGACAGAATCATTAGCTCAACTCCAACAAGAACATAATCTATCACTTCCCCTGCTTTTGAATAGTACTAGCAATGTATTGTTTTCTGCAGGTGATGGAAACCATCCAACAACAACATCAGCACCAGCAGATAGTCTCATCGTAGATAAGAGTGCTACCCCTACTCCCATTCAAGATCTACTCCATTTCACTATGATCTTGGAGGCATTGAGAGTATTCCAAAAGAAGAAACAGGATCCCACTGGTACTGGTGTTGGTGGTGGAGGTGTTCATATGTCTAGCTCACTAGAGAGAAGATACACAATGTCAGGTAGTGCCGCATCGCCTTATAGAGCTGCCTCAATGAGTGTTGGTACCGCCAACATCACCCAAGACATTGATATCTTTTCTTTAAATGCAAATTCACCCATTGATATGACCCAGTCCTTCATCAACTCTGGCGTTGATTTGGCTCGTTGGGACAGCATGGAAGAGATGGAGATCATAAGGGAATCTCTCACACTCACAGGAAACATCTCGACATTGATCTCATATATCAATTGGAGACGTGAACAAAGAGGTATATTGTTTGCTGGAGAATCAATCGACACTAGCAAGCTCCCCCAAGGCCCTCACTATAGTCAACACAATTACGTGCCTTTGCCCAAATTCATTCCATCGTATGGTCCTTTTACCCTGGACCATGTCATTCAGATCTCCTCATGCTTTATTTACCAGGCCGTCAGTCAGGACCAATTGGATAACGCCATCAAGCTTCTCACCACCATTGGCACACCTATCGGGCCCAACCTCAAGCAACTGGTGTTCAACACCTCGCGTCGAACCATCCGAAGCCTGTTGATCGACGCACTAGCCAACCACCCCCTCGTCCAAGACCACAGTTTCTTTTCTTCCAAAGTGGACCTCTTGTTAGAGTTTTGCGAAAAGCTCGAGAGACTCTACCCCAACTACTCGTACCATCGTGAGTTTTCTCGACTCTCTTTCAAATGGCGTCCATTCCTTGAATCCAAGCCTCCCCTTCTCGTTCAACAACAGCAGCAACTCCAACAGCAGTTTATGTCGCAACATAACAGCCATCTCGACCTCTACTTTGACGACGACGTCAAGCTATTGTGCCAAGAGGTCGATGACGTCCTCCCCGACACCGAGCATTTCTACGGCTTCCAGATCATCACGACAGGCGGTGGTGCCAGTGCACCTATCCAGCAATCTAATGTCTACAGCTCAGGCTTCCTTAGAGGGGGTCCCATACCCCAGGTATCCCACCACCATCATCACCTCCATGTTGGTAACGTTGCCAGTAATCGTGTAGTACTCTATCCCCCCACATCATCCAAAAACGCCCCATTATCTACATCGACCAGCAGTGACGGCTACAGTCACTTTACTCTCGAGTGGGTCTCACAATGGTCCGAAGACACCAAAGAGAGAATCCTCATTGACAAACAATACGAACTTGGCAAACAATCCCTCAGATCCAAACTTATTCACTCAATATCCCATAACCAACATATCTCACTTCTCGAGCTTGTCAATCAACTCTCTATCACAGAGATGGGTTATCTCAGATCCATTATCTTGGAGTCTGCCACTACCAGTCCCCCTGAATCCCAACAACACAGATCACTCTATGAATGGATCATTTCATCACTCAGAGTTGCTTCACCATTTATTAGGGATCTCTTTCTCAACCATTTAGCCAAACACAGAGTGTTTTTAATGGAAGCTGAAAAGACACCAATGTTTCACATGGACTTTAATCTCTTGCATCCTAACCAAATCCTCATGAAACGTTTGGCTTTGAACCATTTACTCTTCCCAGAGAGTGCTGATGCATCAATGTCTGGATCTAGTCTCTTTAAGCCTCACTCTTATCCTCTAAACACAATATTACCCATTGGAAGCAACGGTAATAGTAGTAGTAGTAACAGTGAATTCCATAGATACTTTATTAAGTTTTGTATTGACAATCAATTGTATCTTCTTCTCACCACCTATCTTGATTCCTATCAATTGGCTCGTGATCGTGTCAGCCGTGATCAATTGGACATCAATATTGACTCTTTATCCAAACATCCATTGATTCAGTTTCATCTTCTCATGCGATCAAATGATCTCGTTCAAGCCAATATTGCTAATATTGTTACTTTGGTCAATAACACTACCGGTAATGAGTCACTGGTGTACACATCCATTGATAATAGTAATGTTCAACTTGAGTTAGAACAATTCTTCTCGATGCTTAATGTCTGCATTGACAGATACTCTGATCGTCCACTACTGGTACTTGGGTCGATGATGTACTCACCATTCAGTGTCAAAGAATTATTTAGTGAGATATCTGATAGAGGAAAGAAACTTGAATCCAAATTACTCCTTTTATCTATAGAGTCTATGTATCCTACTATTCATGCACTCTTGGAGAATCTTCAAACTATTTCAACATTCAAATCATCAACCGCATCTACTTTATTAACTACTACTAGTGTTCAAACTAATAAGCCACGTGATATTATTAGTTCAAAACAAGATATATCGTTATCTGAATTATTAGAGAATGATTCATTATTTAATTTAGGTCATTTATTTGGTGCTGATCAAGCATCTGATCCAACATTTAGAGTAGTACGTTCACTGATTCCAGAGTTTGCCTCACAATCGTTTAAAGAAGGTTACAATGATAATCTTGATGTATTTTATTTCTTAGAGAAAGGTAGACCTATGAAAGCATATCAATTTCTTGTTAAAACTTTAAATACTGATCAAGATATAGATAGTAGCAATAGTAATAATAGTAATAATAATAATATATTTAAAAATGAACAACAAAGAAATCTATTTGGTTGGTTAGTTAGATTGTTTTCATTAAAGAGAATATATTGTCAACAATCTACTAGTTCAAGTGTAGCTTTACTTGATTTATGTCAAATGCAAGAGTATAGTGAAATGATTAGAATTGATTTATACATAGCTAAACAATTATTATCAGTTGGTAATAATAATAATACAAATAATAATGGATCACCTTCATCATCATCATCATCATCATCTAATAATTCACCTCACATTTCATCTAATCCTAATGATAGCCCTACATTTATTAAAAAGTTACATTTATTCTATAGTAAGAATAAATCAAATAACAACAATAATAGTAATAATAATAATTCTACAGATATGTATTTCGATGAAGAGACATTAAAAGAGATAATTAATCTCTTTATTGATATTTATCCATCACCAGATACATTATATCAGTCTATGGCTAGTCAATCATTCAATGAACCAGGTACACATTCATCAATACAAACAATCATTAGTAAATATGAAAGTTTGTTAACATTACATCGTACTAGTAGTAGTAAAGCAACAAATAATAATTCATCATTTAATGAAGGATGGAGTATACTTTCAAAGTTTTGTCATATTCATAGAGTTGTAAAGATAACTAAACAACTTGAATACCTTGCATCTAATAATGAAAAGTGTTGGTTAGAGTTTATTTATCAAGCACAGATACAAGAGTTTCCATTACACCAAATCAAAGATATACTATTAAAGTATGGTAATGATAGTTCAGGTATTAGATCTCATTTATTGTTGGTCATTGAACAATTGGGTGATCAGAGAAAGAGACAGTATATCTCTGCAGATCAATTGATTAGTAGTACACTACTAGATACATCTCTTAGATTCTATCCCATTGAGGAATCGAAATTGAATCAAGATATCATAGGATACATGTTATCAGCATTCCGTTCAAACAATGCTAGAAACTATTTACTATACAATACAATCAAAGATAAAAGACCACTCTTGGCTGTCATTGCTGATTGTATTGATAGTACTAATGGTAGTCTCTCATCCTCATCATCATCAGCACCAACATCACCTTTAGTAAGTAAATTCTCAAATACTATAGAATGTCTTGTAACATGGTTATGTGTAAGCACTGATAATCTATTAGAATATCTTGAATCTGATGATAAGCCAATCAATATGGGCTCATCAGGTAACAGTGTTGAAGATAGCTTTGATTTTGATTTAGATGCATTGGATATCTCGTTGGACCATCACATTGTACCCAATATCACCAAGTACTCTTTCAACCATCTGGTGAAATCTATTAAATTCATTATATCAAAGAGAAAGACGTTTGTCTTGTTACAGGGCTTCAAGATCTTCTTGCCTACCAGTGTTTTGATCAATTTCTTGTTGTTTGTCAATGATTTCCATCAATATAGATTCGAAGATGCCCACGTGAGCCTCATGGATTTCATCAAGGATTTGGATATCTATAAACCCAACTCGGGCACTATGGATCACCATTGCTTCCAGTCCAAGCAGGTAGTCAAGGACTTTGTCATTGATATTTGCGAGACTTTGTTGGACCTCTATTCATCGTATGAGAAAGAACACTTTTTACGTATCCTTCATAGATCAAACTTGTCTAGTATATTCTCTACACTCCATTCCACCTACAATCTATTCAAGCGTACCATGTTGGAGGACAAGAATATCCGTATGGATCCCAAGTTGATTGTACACCATCTCATCGAGAAAGGTCTTTTCAAAGAGGCTAGAGTGTACTCGGTCGAGAATAACCTAGATGTCGACATCATCACCGTCGCCGAAGTAGAGTCCCTGGTATCGCATTACAAACATGGATGTCTGTGGGACATTGAGCAAGAGAGAATCAATCTCTGGAAAAAATCACAACAGTACTTTACCCAACATCACTGTCATCCAGAAGTTGCCGGTCAATTCTTTTACAATCGTGGAAACAATATCCTACCCAGCAGAGAAAAGGTATTCCTCTTGTCAACTGCTGTCGACTGGTTTGAGAAATGTGTTGATCAGCAACACGATAGCTTTATTCAAGATATCAAGAAACAGATATTGTTGATCTCTGTCACCCTGTCTCTGGAAAACGATGATGCTGCCGACGGATCCCTTGTGTCGCAATCTGGGGACTACGATTCCTTCTCCCCATCGTCTTCTCCACCCCGTGGTGGAATCTTGAGGGCCTCAAAGAACAGAAACAGTGGAGGTATGATGTCTAGTAATAATCTTATGAACTACTTTACCTCACCCTATCCTTCACCATCCTCATCACTCTCGTCCTCCCCGGTAGAGTTTGATAGCCCTCTCAAAGACATGGCTAGAAAAGTATACAACCAACAACAGGTATCGTCATCGCCCACTAGCAGTGGTAGTTACTTACAGAGTCATCCAATCTCAAATCTCCTCAACTCTAGCACAGGATTAACTACACCCAATGCCAGCTCATCTTTGACAACGTCTGGCGCTATCTCACCAATCAAATCAATCACCCTCGAGCCTAAAGGACTAGACAACGTGCTTGCCAAACTCCTCAACTCAGGAAACTACCATCAAGCCGAACAGATTGCTCAACAATTCAACTACATGTCCCTCGAGTACGAGATCATTACATCTATGCTCAAGATTGTCAATCGTAGCATCTCACCAAACCCCAAAAAGTTCCCTACCAACATTGTCATGGAGTTGATGAACAATTTCCAAACTGTCAAATGGATCCAATCGATCGATTCCACCGCAGTCTATGACTCGACATTTGATAACATCCTCACGGCACTTGAAAAACTTGCATCATGCGTCCAACTCACCAAACACGCTGCCAGAAACATTATCACCAAATACCGTGTCGCAGAGAAACTCTCAATGACTTTCTCTGAACTTGAATCCTCCAATCCCTACGAAGTATTCAACCAGCTCATCAGTCAAGGTGGTAAAGATTGTTTCCGTTTAGTTAAATCATTTATCAATACCAAACACTTGGATCTCTCAATTGTTAATAATCAATTAGCTGAATTATTCTCTAAAACTATTATATCAAATTTCACAAATGAAAATAACAATAACAACAATATGAATCAATTAAACTTATCATCAGATGAATCACCAAAGAAACAACAATCACGTAGTTCATTGTTATCCAGTAGTAACAGTTCATCATCACTCACCAATGCTATTGATCCAAATTGGAGTTCTGAAGATTTTCATGAATTTATTAGAATTGGTAAAGATCCATTTAGTTTTGGTATGAAGCTAATTGAAGCTTCAGGAATTGATTTTGAATCATTTTATTCAATTGAATCATCTCCAAATTTAAATGGTCAAAATAATAATAATAATAAGAACAATAGTAAATCATCATTTATACCTTCAACAACAAGTACAAAGATTTCAATGGAAGCTGAAACAGAGTTATTTGTTAGAGCTCATTTTTGTTTTGTAGTAGCATGTAGTGTAGATGGTACTATATTAGTATTAAATCTTGTTAAATCTAGAATCAATCAATATGCAGATGCTGGTAAATATAAATTATTAGTACGTTTAATTACTGGTATGCAATCATATAATGAATTACAAGCAATTTTAGAAATATTATTACAACATGATAGATTTGAATTATTATTAAGAAAAAAGATACATCAACATGAAGATCAAAATGGATTAAAGTTGGCATTACATAGTTTCTTATTAAAGAAACAACCACTCTATCAAGAAAAGATGGAAATGTTATTCCTTAGATTTAATATGTATAGAGAGATTGCAAATTCACATGAACAAAAAGCACGTTCAAAATTAGAATCATTATCTAAATTGGCACCTTCATTTAACTTGAATAAGGATCTATTGGTAATTATGAAAGATTTCCTTGATGCTGCCGATAACTATTCAAAAGAGAGATCACAACGTACCGCACAAACATGTATTTCTATGGGTTCACTCATTGCACTTCAAATTAGATATCCAGAACCAAAGATCATAAACCTAAAACAAATTGAAGCTAAACAAGCTATGCTTGCAAGAACAAATTTCAAAGAATCACTCATCATTGCCAATGCCTACGATATAAATGCATACTCTGAATGGATCAATGTATTATTTAATCAAGTAATCGGTAATGGTAATTTCAATTATATGAATGAATATATATCTTATTTCTCTTATTCAAATACAGTATTTATAGAATTAGTTAAAAGATATAAAACTGATCCAAAGGGTGGAAAAAGTCAAAATATGAAAACATTGTTAAATATAATAACTGATAAAAGTGTTCGTTATGAATTAGCTCGAGAGTTGGGATTCGATGATGTTATGGCACGTTCAAAGTAATTGATGTCGTTATAAGCTGCATCTCAAAATAAATAAGTGTATAAAATGAAAAAAC
>Ga0256895_1000333_pt1 | contig 10444 bp, 2 predicted proteins | sample MC6MC0668MT_FD_190194 | JGI IMG/M metagenome (GOLD analysis project Ga0256895, IMG submission 190194) | Metatranscriptome of enriched soil aggregate microbial communities from Iowa State University, Ames, United States - MC6-MC0668-MT... | ecosystem: Environmental > Terrestrial > Soil >... | reverse complement strand
GTTAGATATATATATTTTAACATTTTATTTTGCTTATGCAATAAATAAATATTTTACAATTATATAATAGTTATTTTTATATTTATTTGTGATCACCATTTGTAGTAATAACAATAATAATAACAATACAATAGTAACATAGACACACATCATATCGATATCGATATATAAATAGAAAGATACATATATAAATAGAGTAGATTTAGATATATCTTTATCATCAGATATATAATCAGAGATAGATATATAAATAGATATATCTACACTATTAGATATATAATATAAAATGGAAGAAATTAAATCATGTTTAAAAACAGGTGATTCAGTAACATTCTTTTCAGAACAAGAGGAAGAGGATGGGTATTTCAGTAAGGCACATGATAGTGCAGTATTGAATTCATCAAAGACAAAGGAATGTGTATTTAAGATATATCCATTTACACAATATACAGCTAGAAAAGCATTTAAAAAGAAGGCAAAGAGAAAGTTACAGCAACAACAACAACAACAGCAGAATGGTGGAGGTGGTGGAGGTGATGCTACAGGACCACCCATGTCATCGATGAATGAGTTGGCAACTGGTGAAATCACAGATATGGAATTAAAACAATTGGAGGAGTATCAGGATTTAGAAGATGTCAATAACGAGTCTACTCTAATTCAATTGGAGGGCAGGGATTTGGTGTATGGTCAAATCATTCAACTGTTTCATCCACCAACTAATCAATTCTTGTTTGCCAAGAACTACGACTCGAATAACAACATCGTGGGTTTTAGACAAGATGGTGATCAGAAATGTTATTTCAAGATCACACCAAGATTCGCCAGTTTGGATGGATGCAAAGTGTGTAACGATGATCTCATCCTATTGCGTCATGAAAAGTCTGGTCTATTTCTCAAGGAGACCAACTTTTTCAACGATCAGGGTCTCTTTGACATTGGTTTGACAGAGAGCGGAACATTTTGGAAGATTAGTTTATCGGATGTCGATGGCAAGTCCAGTCAGAATGTCATAAAGGCCAATGAACCATTTCGTTTGTTTCATAGAGAAGGTGGATTTGTCAAGGTTGCCAAAGACGATGCCACAACCTTTAGTTACAGCACAAAGACACCATCATCTATTAATTCACTATTTGAAATTGAGATGGAAAACAGAGCATCCATGAATACTTCAGTACCCAATTCACCGGCCATCCAAGGTCGTTCAACAGGTAATTCATCATCCCCAACAATAACAACAACATCACCATCATCAACAACCTCACCATCAACATCCAATCCATCAACCATAACAACAACCACATCAAAAGATACAGCAACAACAACAACATTGCTTTTACCACCTGGAACAGAAGTACATTATGGTCAAAGTTTTTGGATTAGATTAGTTGGTACTAGAAAATACTTATCTCTTGAAGATAATCTAGATGATCATAAAGAAAGTTCATTGATTGTCGTCAATGAAGATCAAAAATATTCACCAAATGCAACCTTTACATTTTTGAGTAAAGAAAAGACATCTTCCTCTGACGACATTGTGTTTGGTTCCTTTGTTAGAATTCAAACACTTTCAAAACATTATTTACATTTCTTATCAGATGAAACTTTTCATCATAATGGTGATTTGGTTGGTAGTAAAAAGTTTTATAAATATGATGATTTTCAAATTAAACAAGTACCTAAATCACAATTGGAGGATTATAATTTTGTAGTTCAAAGAATACAAAAGATTCAGGCATATTTAGCTCAAAGTCAATTATCGGTGAATCCGTTACCTGGATTATCCATTACAGCACCTACTAGTAGTTTATATTTAAATACTACGAGTCAACAACAACAACAGCAACAGCAACAGAATATTAAAAAGATAACTAATCAAGAGATTAAATTTATTATAGTGGAATTTATAAAGTTTTGTACTCAATCAGAGATTGAGGATCCCCTAGAGAGGGAAGGTACCCCGATAAAGAATCATCAGAAATTACTGTCACACAAATCACATTTCCCAGTGATCTTAGAGTTTCTCAAACGTATTTTTGATCCACTCGATGGAATTACAGTGATTTTCATCTATCGTTTGCTAAAACAAATGGCAAAGTCAAATATAAAGAATGGAATTGTTATCAATGAACATTTGGATATCATAGCAGGTCCAGAGACCTTGAGAGAAAAGGCTGTGTCCTATGGGCTTGGTGCCATCTTGTTGGAGATCTATAAAAATAATAATATCCTTTTGGAAGCGTTGACCGAGGACAAGGTATTGGAGTTTATCAACACCATTAAGCGCACAAAGGATCCAAAGATGATGGAACTCCTCAGTGAGATTTGTTTGTGTTTTGGGAAACCAATTGTAAAGAACCAACAGTATCTCTGTAATCTATTGTTTGAAAAGAACTCTGACCTCCTCTTTAAAACTCGTGTAAATAATTCAACCATCGAAGTCGAGAAGCCCAATGGCTCATGGCAAGATATAGGCCATTTTGTGTTTTCCGTCGACGAAAAGACTCACAAATATTTTGAACAGACCCTCTCGTTGTATGCTAATATCTCCAAGGGAAGAAACTATAATGGTATCAGATTGGCTGGTCAGCGAGCACCTTATAAAGAGTGTTTGGTGTGCTTGAAGGATGAGTCCTTGCCCTTTGGCCTTCGTGGTTGTTATATCAATATCTTGATCCATGTGTACATGGATTGCTATCCCCAAACCCATGCGGCAGACATCAATTATGTGTGGAATCCTTACATTGTCGATCGTTCAAAGACTTTAGAGTTCATTCAACAACATCAAATTCAGCAATCTTCACTTCCCTACAGCGGCACAGGGACAACAGGCAAGTCATCAGGTTACAATACAGTGAGTTCCAATAACATCATAATCTCCAACTCTGGTCAGATAGGTCCCAACAACGCCACCTCGCCAATATTGCCAAACGCCCCAGGGTTCATGAATACAGGTCCTAATTATGGAGGCGCCAGTAATATGCTCATGACTTCCTCAAATATTGGTGTGCCACCCACCCCCTTAGCAACATCACCTACTCCTAGTAATCCTTTGGCAGATTCCGTTCAATCACCTGCATCGCCCAACGGTGCTGCATTGCCACCCAGTGGATCAGCAGTTCCTGGAACTCATTCAAGCAGTGGATCAGTGAAAAGAAATTCCTCAATGACTGGAAGCATAGGCCAACACTATGCACATATTGTTGGGGGTGGCGGTAGCATTAGTTCCTCCTCAAGCATTCACAACATCTTTGGCTCAAAAGAGTACGCAAACAATAGCTCCACAGCAGTTTTCAAAGAATCTGATGTGTTTAGTACATTTTTAAACTCTGAATCACACGCTGTCCCTGAACCAATCACCATCTCGCAGCTCCTCATCAACCTTTTATTGAAATCTGAAAACTTTTCATCATTCACCACATCATACCCTCACGCTCATCGTCCCCAACTTGGATTCTTTTACAAGATCCTCGTTGCTGTCAACTATGCCTTTAAATTTGGATTCTTTAAAAAGAAAGAACGTGTCGTCTTGACAAGACTCCAAACTATTTTGGCCATTGAGAACGAGGGTCCAACCAACACATTCAAGGAAGCTGATCTCGGTAGAACTATGGGTGGCTCCAGAATGCTCGAGGATGATTCCGTGATTTTCGTCAACATCAAAGTGGAGATCATAAAGATCCTTCATCTGATGCTCAGTCTCCAGAAAAAGAACATGCTCATGGTATTTTTAGACGATTTCCACAGTTTGGATCAAAACACATTCCACAATCCTGAGAGTGTCAAGCGATTATTGATGGAGAGGTTGGCATCCAATCATCAAAAAGATTTCCAACAAGAGCTCTCAATTTGTCAAGTGTTGTTTAAGCTCCTCAAGCACGAGAACAACGGGTTGTCGAGTTTGTCACTCAGTCTCTTGAACAGAATCTACAAGTATCGTTCCATCTATTCCATGCTTTGGAAGCCCATCCAAAAACTATTTGTACTCTCACTGGAATTGACACCCATCTATCAGGAATCACTCTCCAAGATGGAGTTCCTCACAAAGACCTGTTTGGATCCACTTACCGATGAAAAGACCGAAGAGGTGTTAAAGATTCTCGTGGGCTTTATACATATGTGTAATGATACAGACACCGAGAAAAGAGTTAAGCATCAAAAACTACTCCGTGTCATGGGTGTCTACAAAACAATCATTGGTGTACTAAAGATTGGTTGTTCATTGGATGATTTGATATTGGACGACACTGACGATCCTAACAATAATAACATTAAATCAATCTTTAGAACAGTGTCATCCACCTCAGAGTCTGTTCACGTGGCCAAGATTTTCAGATGCTGTTACGAGTTCCTCAAAGTCTTTTGTTGCAAAAACGAGGATAATCAAGTGATCATGTTTGGTGAGATTGAGTTTCTCATTGGTCATTTGATTCGTTATGGAAATGTGTTTGGCACTGTCGAGACCCTCATGGAAGTATTCAAAAACAACTTGTCTTTGTGTGTAAAGTTTGGCAATTCACCATACTTGAAGATTCTCATTAAATTTATCATCAACCAAAACACTGATAATCTGGATCCCATGTTTCTTAGATTACTCAGTACCATCATGTTACCCAGCGGAACTTCCTCTGAGGATGCTGTCATTGAAAATCAATTGGCCGTCACCAATTTACTCAAAGAGTATCAAGATAGAATTATTAAACTTTTGGTCCCCATTCATATCATCAAAGACGTAATGAAGGAGCCCAAAGGATCCAATTTGACTAAATATTATGCAACAAGTTCATCAAAGATCTATAAACTCCATCTAGCCCTCCAAGAAATCCTTATGCATGCATTACAATGGGATGATAGCACGAACACTGTTGTACCAAGCTCAGGAGGAAACTCATTGGTCACTAGTGGTGGTGCCAGTACCGTTTTTAATAGTCAAACTTTTAATCCACTCTCTTCAAGAAGTTCCATCGCCCCAAAGTTGATGAGATCCTCTGCCAAACAACAAATCATTACCTCATCGGTCGAGGTGTTGCCTAAAGAGTTTGTTATCAATCTAGATTTAATTCTACTCCTCAAATCTTGCAGTCACGGTAAGAATACACCGACTGAGGTCATTTGCAGAGAGTTTTTATCAATGTCTGATTGTTTTGATATCCTCGTAGTCAGATCCGATGGTCAAGGAAAGGAGAACAGTTCGTCGATGATCCACGACAACAAAGAGTACTTGGAAAACAATCTTTTGTTTAGATTCAAGAGTGCCTACCTTTCCTTCCTCCACGAGGTGTTCTTTAATTCTGATACACTCAAGGGTGATCTATTGGCCTTGCAATTGAACGAAAATCTTTGGAATCTCATTGACCAATTTACAAATCAACTCAATTTCTTGTTCACTTGTAGCGCCAGAAAACAAATGAGTGAGATATATTATGTCATGATGGCCAGAAACATCATCCTCCCCATGGCATCCATTTTGGAGAGATTCTACTCACAGTGCTTCTATTTTGACAAGGCCACTCAAACTCATCTTACCTACAGCAGTAAGATTATGGCCAGTTTGATGAAGCTCTATTGGATTGATCCATCGCTTTCGACAACCACTTTCACTTCACCTAAATTTAAAGTACTTTCCGACGATACCAGTGCCGGTGGTCTTCATCCAATCATTCAAGGATTAGAGATTGATGAAAAGATTCAAATCTTTACATCATTGACCAAGTGTCTCAAGGCCATGGACAGATCAGCATTGTCACCAATGATGGCACCCAATGTATCTTCTCTCAACATCTCTGATGTTATTAAAGGATGTGAAGAAGTAATCGCCCGTTTAGACTCAAGTTCTCGTTACCACCGTAATCGTACAGAGACCATTGATGCTGGTACCAGTATGGCTGTCCTCTCCAAACCATCAACTAGTTTTTATTTTGATTATAGTAATAAGGAAGACAACTATGTCAAGGAGTCCAAGAAAAGAGGGTACATTGAGATTGCTAAATTGGTCAATGCAGGTTTGATGATCAACAAACAACCATCATCACCCATGTCCATACATTCTCAAGATCAGGATGGTCCTATTCAAGGTAGAATCCCAATGAGTAGCCCCAGGTTCAATAGCTATGCCACGATGGTATCTGTTCCTCCGCTATTGGGTCACCAAAACCATCCTCAACATGCAACCAGTAGCACCAGTCTCTCTAGCTCACACTCTGACAAGAATATCAACTTTTTAGAAATACTTGTATTCCAATTGAGAAACTCACTCTACGACAATGACGAAATGAAGATCAATTGTATTCGTATCCTCTCATCACTCCTATCTGTCAATTTAACGAGAAAGAGAGACATTCAAAATCTAATGTCTGATCTATATTGTCATTCCGCTGCTATTGGGTTACTCAGTTCAAAGAATCTCGAGATTGCCTTTGAATCTCTTTCACTCCTTTTAGCTTTATTGGAAGAGAATGATAGTTTAATTAATCCAATACCAAACTCAAAGGTAAAAGATGATATTCAATCTCATTTCTCATCGTCACCAGACATTCAATTCTTTAGAGATATATTTGCAATGATTGAGAGAGCAAAGATTAATCTCAAAGACACCAAACGTAGTATTAGAATAGAGAATGGAAAGATCATTGGTGCTAATTTCCATGCAACCAATACCAATATAAACTTTAGATCATCTAAACACAATGATCTAACAGAGTCGACCAACCCATATTCCACCGAATTCCTTTTACTTAAAAATGTATTTAGAGTACTCCAACTTCTCTGTCAAGGCTCTGCAAATATATTCAAAAAGAACATTAGATCTCAACCAGACAACTACAAATCCTATGATATCCTCAAAGAGATGTGTCAATTCCTCAAGATTCTTGAAACTATTGTAGACATTGACGTAGACTCTATTGATTTGGCTCATCGATTCTTTTCTTGTATGAAAGAGATTGTCAAAAACACACCGGACAACCAATTGGCAGCGATTTCCAATGTTCAAGTATGTAAAGCCATTTGTAATATACTCAAAAAACACAAAGACATCAATCCAAACAATGCCAAAGATGCCAAATTCATTGAATTGAAAATTGAGGTAGTTGATTTCCTTCTTCATGTTGTAGATAAAGAAGATCCTCGTGTTGTAGCCAAACTAATTCCCGAATTGGACTATAAAGTAATTGAAGCCAACACTCAAATTATGAGTCAGAAATCCGGATCAAGTGAAATCAATGAAAAGTTGATTAAACTTGCATCCATGTCATTCCGTTTAATCAAGATATTGGCAGATAATGATAAATCACTAAACAGACAATTGGTTGATTGTTTATTAAAGTGTGGTGAACATTGTAAATCACGTATTGGTCGTGTTGAATTGTTTTGTCGTGATAAACTTGAACGTATCTATTTCCCAATTCCAAGTTATAGTCGTCGTTTAATTTTAGAAGATAAAGAATCATCTAAAATCAAAAGTGATGAAAATCAACTTCAAGAGAATCTAGAAGAACATTTCCTAAACAATCAAATCAATTGGAACAAAACATCAGAGAAAATCGATGCCTTTATGGATTGGTCAGAATACAAGTTAATTGAACTTGAACATCTTCATCATTTAAAAAATCAAACTTTATCTTATTTATTAGTTAGTCATATGAGGAAATTTAAATTTATATCATTCTTATTGGCAGTTGCAATTAATATATTATTATTGATATTTTCTACAACATTGCCAAAGGACTTTAAGGAGGATTTTGGTAAAACTAATTTCTATGCTGCCTATATTCCATTGGCTATATTACAAACGATTGCTTGTGTTATTGCATGTGCTGGATTCTTTTTACGATATGGTCCAGTGCTTTTGTATCAGAATTGGGTAAAGTATTTGAAATTCCATGGTGGTGAGAAATCTTATATGTTTTTAACAAACGATCAGAGAATGGGAACACTAAGACAAAAGTTTAAGTATGGGTTCATACCATTGAATGCTAAATTCCTTTTAACAGATCTCAGATCACTGTACAATATATTTGCCGTTGTGTTTTCAATTATCGGTGTGGCCTATTCACCTTATTTCTTTGCCTACCATATCTTTCAATTTAGTCTTCATACCAAAGCTTTGGGAATTGTTATTAGTGCGCTATCAATGAACAAAAAGACATTGTTGGTTATGGGTATATTTATTTTACAGGCCAACTATTTGTTATCGATATTCTCGTTTGTGTTTTTCAGTGATAAGTACAAACAAGACGGTATGAATAATTTCTGTACGACGTTGTTTCAGTGTTTTGTAAGTAACCTCTTCTATGGTTTACCAACCCAGGGTCAATTGGTACAGTTTGTCGAGTACACCGACTATGAAGCAGACGAGAATGTTGGTACGGGTAATGCTATTGCATGGACAGTCTACAATCTTGTATTCTACATCATCGTATCCATCATTCTTTTGAATGTGATATTGGGTATTATTGTCGATACCTTTGGTCAACTTCGTGATCAAAGGGCCAATACCGAAGAATATAAATCCAATGTATGTTTTATTTGTTCAATCGAGAGAGAAACATTCCAAAAGAAATCCATTGATTTCCTCAAACACATTGAAGACGATCACAACAAATGGCATTACTTGTACTTTTTCGCATATCTCAAAGAACGTGTATCAAACGGTCAAAAGAATCAACTCAATGAATTGGAAATCTATGTATTGGACAGTATAACCAATCGTAGCTACATCAATTTCTTCCCCTATGAAATGTCAATGTCACTTCAAGGCATTGAAAACGACAAGAAGAGTAACAACTCTAACGCCGACCAATTCAACAAGTCTCTAGAAGAAGTCGAGAAAAAGATATCCAATAACATCTCTTCACAAATGAATTCAAGTGTATCATTATTAATTGATGAAGTTAAATCCCTAAGACAACAACTCATTGAATTAAAATTACAACAACAAACTAAATAACAGTGTATATTACTATTACTATTACTTTAATAAACATATCATACCTTAATATATTTATTTATCCAATCATGTATTGTATTGTATATATCTTTACTTTATTATCTTTAGTTTTCAACTAATACAAATGAATTATCAATACCAGCGGCAATATCGATTACTCTTTTACCTTTAAAGAATTCAATGAGTTTAGGAATCTTTTGTTCAGATTGATCACTTCCATGACCTAGTTTACCGTTTGATCCATTTCCCCAACTGTATACTTGATTTGTTTCGGATAAGGCGAGACTATGTGATCCACCACAAGCTACTTTAATAATCTTGATATTGTTTTCTTTAAAGTATTCGAGAAGAGTTGGTGTATCTCTATTGGATGTATTGTCACCTAAACCAAGTCTACCTTCACTTCCCCATCCACATACATACACGTTATTGTAATTGGTAATAAACATACTGTGAGAAGGACCACTTGCAAGTGTTTTAACTTTTTCGTTTTGACCGATTGGTATTTTAGTTGGTTTTATGATTCTACCTTTTAATTCACTACCGAGACCAAGTGAACCTGCATCATTACTACCAAATGCATAGACATTACCTCTAGCAGATAAAACAAATGTATTATCAAATCCACAAAATGCTTTTGATATCTTTATCTGTTCTAATCCAGGTACCAATGTTGGTGTATTATATTCAACATCTGCTTCAAAATTATCAATACCATCTTGATCAACTGGTATAGCTGTTGATGTTGTACTTTTATATTCAACTATTTTTTGTCCAATTTGACCTTCTAAATTATATCCCCATGCAAATACATGTCCACTTTTTGTAACAGCAACACAATGATCTAAACCTGTACTAATATCTACAATTTCTTGTGATGCTATATCTTGAATTAAAGTAGGTGTTGGTATATTTAATGTATGACCTAAACCTAATTGACCAAAACTATTTTCACCCATTGATAATAACTTTCCATCCTTTGTTAATGCTAATGTAAATGATCTACCTATTGATATTTTATCAATATTTTTTAATATATCAACAGGTACAGGATATTTATAAGATTCAGCAGGTAAACCCATATTACCAGATCTATTATTACCCCACATCAATACTTTTGTATTATCATCATTTGATTGATCTTTTGAAACTAAAAAACTATGTAACCAAGAACTACCCATTGATTTAATATTTATAAATGGATCTAAATTTGTTACTTGTGTAGGAATGAATCTATCTTCAATACCTGGTACACCTAATTTTAAATTCTCATTTGATCCAAATGCATATAATTGTTGTTTAACTCTATTATTACCACTATAATATCTAATATTACATCTTAATATTGTTTTTGATGATATTGATGATATTGATGATGTATTCATCATCATCATAGTACCAATCATACTTTTATTTATAAACATTTCGAGTCAAGAATGTGTAATATAATGATTCTCATATTTCGATTTTTTCATTTTATTTTTTTTTTTTTTTTTT
>Ga0256895_1000321_pt1 | contig 10629 bp, 9 predicted proteins | sample MC6MC0668MT_FD_190194 | JGI IMG/M metagenome (GOLD analysis project Ga0256895, IMG submission 190194) | Metatranscriptome of enriched soil aggregate microbial communities from Iowa State University, Ames, United States - MC6-MC0668-MT... | ecosystem: Environmental > Terrestrial > Soil >... | reverse complement strand
GGGGAGGGGAGGCTATGGCATGAGCCGCATTATTGACGGGCTCGACTTTACTGCCTTTACCCGGCAGCCTAAATGGATCTGCGGGTTTAGCGATATTACCGTGATCCATAATCATATACAGCGTAACTACGGTGTGGCTACCCTGCACGGCCCTATGTGCAGCAGCTTCACCAAAGAAAATGTAAAGAAAGATTTTCTGAAAGCCTATAAGCAGATCCTTACGGGGAAACCGGTGCGCTATAATGCCCCTGCTAATAAATACAATGTTCCGGGTAAAGCCGGTGGTATCCTGGTCGGCGGTAACCTGGCAATGCTGGCGCACCTTTCCGGATCACCTTCAGCGATGAACGCACAGGGCAAAATATTATTTATAGAAGACATCGGGGAGCATTTATATAATATAGACCGTATGCTGTACAATTTAAAGCGCGCGGGCGCCTTTGATCAGCTGTCGGGGGTCATTTGCGGAGGTTTTACCGACCTGGAAGATACTACAAGGCCATTCGGGCAGGATATTTATCAGATCCTAAGCCATCATTTCGGAGCGCTGGGGATACCGGTAGCCTTTGATATTCCGAGCGGGCATATTGATGAAAACTGGCCGTTGTGCCTGGGAGGCTGGTACGAAATGGAGGTTAAAAAGCAGGGAACACTACTGAACTTTCTCTGTTAACATATTTTTAACAGAATAAATACCTGTAGCTACATCTTTTTGTTATTACTTTGCAGGTGCAAATTAGAAATGATTTCTGAGATGCTTTCAAAAAGAAATTTGGTTTAATGAAAAAATTATCTATCTTCGCATTCGCTGCTGTAGTATTATTTGCTTCTTGTAACGGAGCTGAAGGCGACAAAGCTGAAACTTCAGAACAAAAAGAAGTAGCTGCACAGAAAGGTGCTACTTATACAGTAGATACTGCTGCAAGTTCTTTAAAATGGAAAGCTTATCACAAAGGAGGTCTGAATCCTCGTTTTGGTATCCTGAAAGGTGGTGGAACTGTTGCAGTTGAAAATGGTGCGATCACTGGTGGTACATACACAGTAGATATGAACTCTTTAACTACTGATCCAACAGCTGTTGGTGAAGCAGAAGGTAAAAAATCAACTGATCTTGATGGTCACCTGAAAAACCAGGATTTCTTTGAAGTTACTAAATATCCTACCGCTAAATTTGAAATTACAAGCGTAGGTGCTTTAGACACAACAGCAAACAAAAGCGTAGTAGCTGGTGCCACTAACACTGTTAGCGGTAATCTGACTATTAAAGATAAAACAGTAAACGTAAAATTCCCTGCGAAGGTTGCGATTACAGATAATGAAATCTCTGTTGAATCTAAATTCACAATCAACAGACAAGATTGGGGTCTGACTTATGGTACAGAAGGCGATCCTAAAGACTGGGGTATCTCTCAAGATGTAGATATCGAGTTAAACATAAAAGCGAAAAAGTAAGAGTTTTTTTCATAGGTGTAGGTTTTAGTTAAGGGCTTATCTGTCTAGATATGGCCCTTTTTTTATGCCCATTATTTTGGTCGGAAAGGTGCTTATTTTCATGTAACTTTGCAGGCTTATGCAGTACCAATATCTGAGTGAACTTAATGAGCAGCAAAGAGCTGCCGTAGAGCATATAAACGGACCTTTAATGATCGTCGCGGGAGCAGGAAGCGGTAAGACAAAAGTACTCACTACCCGTATCGCACACCTCATGCGCCAGGGCGTAGATCCCTTCAATATCCTTGCCCTTACCTTTACCAATAAAGCTGCGGCAGAAATGAAAGAGCGTATCGAGAAAATACTCGGTAACTCGGAAGCCCGGAACTTATACATCGGTACCTTCCACTCTGTATTTGCAAAAATAATGCGGGCGGAAGCCCCTAAGATCGGCTACCCAAGCAATTTTACGATCTATGATGCCGATGATGCCAAAAGCCTTATCAGGAGTATTATCTCTGAAAATAAACTGGACGATAAGATCTATAAGCCCAACCTGGTTTATAGCCGCATCTCGGCTGCTAAAAACAGCCTTATCGGGCCTAGCCAATACTTAAAAGAACCCTCCATTACCCAGGAAGATGCCAGGGCTAACCGCCCCCTGATCGGCCAGATATATGCGCAGTATTCCAGCCGCTGTTTTAAAAATGGCGCTATGGATTTCGATGACCTGCTGTTCAAGATGTATGAATTGCTGAAGACACAGCCAGAAGTGCTGGCCAAATACCAGCATCGCTTTAAATACGTCCTGATCGATGAGTACCAGGATACCAATACAGCCCAGTACAAGATCGTAAAAATGCTGGCCGCTGTTCACGAAAATATTTGTGTGGTAGGAGATGATGCGCAAAGTATCTATTCCTTCCGCGGTGCGACGATCCAGAACATCCTCCAGTTCCAGAACGATTATGACGATGTAAGAGTGATCAAGCTGGAGCAAAACTACCGCAGTACCCAAAGTATCCTGAATGTTGCCAATACCATTATCGGCAATAATAAAAACCAGATCCCTAAAAACCTGTGGACAGAAAATGACTTTGGCGATAAAATTAAATTAGTACGTACGCTGACCGATAATGATGAAGGACGTTATGTAGCCGATGCAATTGCGGAACATAAGCTGCGCTATCATTACAGCAATAAAGATTTCGCCATCCTTTACCGTACGAATGCGCAGAGCCGTTCTTTCGAGGAAAGTCTCAGGAGAATGAATATTCCTTACCGGATCTTCGGAGGCCTGTCCTTCTACCAAAGAAAAGAAATCAAGGATTTTATAGCCTACCTGCGTGTCGTTGCTAACCCCCGCGATGAAGAGGCAATCAAGCGGATCGTCAATTATCCAACCAGGGGGGTAGGTAAAACTTCTTTGGAAAAAATGATGATCGTGGCCAATGAAAGCGGCCAGCTTTTATGGACGGTGCTGGAAAATGCCGGGCAAATTGTGAAAGGAAGTGCTGCCTCAGCTATTGATGGCTTTGTAACGATCATCAAAAGCGCCCAGACCATGTTACATACAGCAAATGCTTATGATGTTGCTTACGAAATAGGTAAGCGCAGTGGCCTGGTTAAAGAATTGTATTCCGATAAGACGGTTGAAGGGTTGCAGCGCTACGAGAATGTGCAGGAATTGCTGAACTCTATCAAGGAGTATACCGAAACGCCTAATGCCGATGGGGAACTGGAAGAAGATAAAAGCTTGGGTACCTACCTGCAAAATATCACTTTACTGACCGATGCAGATAATGAAAACCCGGAAGACCAGGATGTGGTAAAACTGATGACGATCCACGCGGCTAAAGGCCTGGAATTCCCTTGCGTATTTGCTGTAGGCCTGGAAGAAAACCTGTTTCCTTCTGCCATGAGCCTCTATGCCCGGGAAGACCTGGAAGAAGAACGCCGTTTGTTTTACGTGGTGGTCACCCGTGCTAAAGCAAGGCTTTGGCTTACGTTTGCCAACAGCCGCTATCGTTTCGGCCAACTGGTGCAGAATGATGCCAGCCGCTTTATCAGCGAAGTGCCGGAGCAATATATCGATAAGAGCTATGCCGGCCTGGCGGGCGCCCGTGGTGCTATTGGCAATAATGTGCAAGGTGGTAATAGTGGTTTCGGGGCAAGGCAGACTTTTGCTAAAAAGCAGGCGGAAGCACCGGCGACCTCCGGCGGGAACCTTATTGCTGCGAAAAAAGCAGCGGCAAGTGCACCACAATATAATCATACTCCATCCGCAGACTTTGTGGCCAGCGATGCTTCTGAAATGGCAGTGGGCCAAAAGGTGGAGCACCAGCGATTTGGTTTCGGCCTCATTAAAGGCCTGGATGGTAATCCCGGTAACCTGATGGCTACAATTGAGTTTGACCAGGGTGTAGGCATCAAAAAGATCATGCTCCAGTATGCCAAATTGAAAATTATAGAATAGTGTTATCTTTGAATCTATTATAACAGCGACAATAGTGAATATAAAACAGCAATTACAACAACTAAAGCAAGAGGGAAAAAAAGCGTTTGCCGTTCTCATCGACCCGGACGATATTCAACCCGAAAAAATAGTGGAGTTGGCCAAACGTTGCGATGCTGCGAAAGTGGACCTGGTCTTGTTCGGCGGCAGCTTAATGCTCTCTGATCATATGGAGCTATGCATTAATGCCTTCAAATCCGTATCACAGATCCCGGTAATACTCTTTCCCGGCAGCCCGGCGCAGGTGTGCAAAGCTGCAGATGCCTTATTGTTCCTGTCCCTGGTTTCAGGTCGTAATGCGGAGCTGTTGATCGGTCAGCAGGTAGTGGCCGCACCAGTTGTTAAAGCCAGCGGTCTTGAAGTATTGTCCACGGGGTATATTCTGGTAGATGGTGGTGTGCCTACCACTGTTTCTTATATGAGCCATTCGGCACCGGTTCCGCGTAATAAGCCGGATATCGCTTTATGCACGGCCTGGGCGGCAGAATTGATGGGGCAAAGCATTATTTACATGGATGCCGGTAGCGGGGCACAACACCCGATCAGTGCAGAAATGATCCGTAAAGTGAGCAGGAATATCGAAATACCTTTGGTTGTAGGCGGTGGTATTAAAGATGTAGCCGGCGTGCGTGCCGCATTTGAAGCGGGGGCACAAGTCGTTGTTGTTGGTAATGCGATAGAGAAAGATTTTTCTTTGGTAGAGGAAATGAGCGCTGTAGCGAAAGCGGTTTATGCATAATATTTTAAAGTGGCTTACCTTATGAAAAGAAGTCAAACGCTATTATAAGAAGTAAAGATTTTTTATAGAATACTATTTAGAAACAGCTAAACGGACTAAATAATCAGTAAATGGGTACGGTCGAACTGATCAATGCGCAGGAAGCTTTACTGAAAGCGGAGCTCATCATTTATGGTGCCGCTGCTACTGAAGCCTTAAGCCGGCAAATCGCTGAAGAGATTGAAGTCATGTGGACCGAAGCTCAGGGCAAAATACGGCTGGAGACCAATTTATACACGCTTAAATTTTCCATACAGGGTTTTTATACGCCTGATTTAGAGCCCGAAGCTATTTTTCAAAACCGGGACCCCAGGAAGAACTTTTTCAGGATTGAGTCTTTTGTCAATGGCAATATCTCCTTTGTTGATGCCATAAACTGCAACACGGGCTTCTTCAAACTGGATAATCTGTATCCCGGCTCTACAACCGCAGCGCATGAGTTCGGGCATACTATAGGATTAGAACACCCCCATCATTTAGACTTAAGAGGAAAGGGTTTACCCGGCATGATGTACCCAAGAGGTACTATAGTCGATCCGGAATATCAATATGATCCTGCAGCAGCTCCGGGCCAGCCCGGAGGTACTTTGCACCCGCAATACAGAAGGGTTTGGAAAGAGGAAATCGCTCTGCTACAGGTCAATCCACAATATGAAGTAAGAGGCGGCTGGGTGATTGGCGACTTTACCAATAGCTGGCATGATCCCCATGATATTTTTGCCTGATATTTTTTGATTTACTTACTGGTGATGGTAGGGTGCATTGTTTAAGATGCTAAACGCCCGGTACACCTGCTCGGCAAGGATTAACCGTACTAATTGGTGTGGGAACACCAGTTTTGATAAAGACCATACCTGGCTGGCTTTCTCCCGGATGGCATCACTCACTCCAAAAGCGCCGCCAATCAATATCACCAGCGTACGGGTACCCTGGTTCATAAATTGCTGGAATTGCTGGGCCCATTGCAGGGAGTCCAGGCTTTTGCCTCTTTCGTCCAGGAGCACTAAGGTATGATTACTTTGTAGTTTCTTTAAGATCAGCGCTTCTTCCAGCTTTTTGGTTTGCTGTACATCGGTAGTCTGCAGCTTTTTAGGCAGGCTTAATATCTCTAGTTTTACTTTATTCCAGGGTTGTGTCTTTTTAAAATATAATTGTACCCCTTCTTCAATATGTTTGTCGTTCTCTTTACCGATCGACCAGATCTCGATATCCATCAGGCAAATTTACAGCAACTAAAAGACATACTTACCCTTTTCGTCATACATAACGGGTAGGATCATTCGCGTTCTTTCGAAATAGTCATAGGCAGACTTAATGTTCACCCAGAATTTTTGTTTGTCTACCTCATGCTTGTATTCTTTACCTAAAAAGTTCAGGCCCGGTTTATCAAACCTTGTCGGGAAGATATGAATCGGGATATTTGTTTGCCCGTTAAGCCTTGAATTAAGGCATAACGCATAGAGCTCTTCGATTACCTCATCCGTCATCGGCATACAACCTACAGTCATACATTTACCGTGAATATAGATATCGCCGCCGGGTTTTACCTGGTCACTAAGTATCTTGTCGGAGTAATTGGGATAGCTCACAAACATAGACAGGTGAAAATCACTTTTGGGATTAAAATCGGTAATGAAATATAATCCTTCAGGGACCTGCCGGTCGCCTTCTACCCGCTTTGGTCCCAATACACCGGAGAGCGCACAAATTTTATAGGTTTTGAAAAGCGTGAAGGTATCTACATCATTATTGCGTACCCACACTTCCATCTCGTTCTGAGATTTAAAGGAGCGGATGTATAAAGAACTGTTGGTATAGTTAAGTCCTTTTTGTTTAAATTCATTTTTTAACTTAACGTCGTATTTGCTTACTGCCGCCGTAACACGGGGCATAGACAATTGATAAGATTTCAAGGCATTCACATCTGTTACCTGGGCATGGCTGGTTTGCACTGCAGCTCCGATAAACATTCCTCCTACACATAAGCCCTTTAAAGACTTCAACAACGAAACTATTTTCATAAATTACAATATACCCTTGATTAATAGGGTCAAAAACGATTACAAATTAACGAAATTAAGTTTTAAATCCCTTGCAGCAAACGTTAAAAAAGCGTCCCGGAACCAACCGGGTCGCTTTTTTATACTTTATGGACGTAGTAAATTACCGTACAGTAATCTTTTTAACCCCGTATTTAGCAGACTTAGTACCTTTTAAATACAGGTAATAATTGCCTTTAGGGAAAGCGGAAGTGTTTAAAGTAGTCTGGTTTTGCATACTGCCTTTCCATACCTCCTGGCCCAATACATTGAGTAATACCAGGTTCATAACTTCACCATCGTAGTTATTATTTTTGATGTTCAGTATTCCTGAGGTAGGGTTCGGGAATACCGCAACCGAATTGGCTACATCTGTTCCTTTAATGCTGTTGGCAGGGTTACCTAATACTTTGAAGTCTGCTTTAGACATGTCAAAATAAATGTTACCCACTGCTTTTACCTTGATGCGGGCATTGTTGGAGAAATAATCAGGAGCCGTAATATTAAAGCTGCCGGTATTAGGCACGTTGGTCGCTAAAATAACAGGGAATGAACGGCCACCGTCCAGGGACAGGTAGATATTTACATAACCGGTCATAATACTGTCTGTAGGTACCAGGGTGTTACCGAGGGTCCAGGTTATTTCATAAGGCTGCCCCGGGGTCCATGTTGCGTTAGCGTTAGGGCCGGTTACCCTGAAGTCACCATTGCCTCTTACTACTTTAATGTTTACATTATTGTCAGAAGTATTATGGGTACCCCAACCGTCATTGGCAAGGCTACGCGCTGTAACCGTAAACTTCATAGTTCTGTTTACATTAGGGGTGCGCTCTCCTACCTCAGTATAAAGCCCGGTTCTCAAGGTTTCATACATCGGCATTACGCGGCTTCTGTCAGTAACCGGTGCAAGGCTGCTGAAAACAGGCCCTGCAGCTACAGTGCTACCATTCGCTTCAACCATATCTATAGGACCCAGGTCAAATTGCTCCCAGCAATAAGTGGGTGCGCTATTAGTAGCAACAGTATTAGTAGCTTCATTGGCAATTAGCTCGAAAGGTGTGTTGGCCGGGATGATATAACGTGTATTCGGATTGATCGGGATAATGCTTACCGGTGTTTGTCCCAGTTGAGTGCTACCACAAGCACCACTGGTAGTGATCACCGCGCGCATCTGGCCCAGGTTAAACTGGTTGTAATAATCGGTAAGTGCGGTAGTCGTGTTTGGTGTATTATCTGTAGCACAGGCGCCGTTGTAAGACATAATAGTGGTGCCGCTGCCCGGCTCATAAGCAGATTCCGGCATACCGTTACCATCACAACCTCCTGCTTTGGACGTAAACGTATGGCCTGCGCCCAGTTGGTGGCCCACTTCGTGGGTCAGGGTGCCTACATCTGTAGGCCCGGAAGAACCGGAAACACCACTGGCTTTTGAACCATTGCTACAAACGGAAGCCAATGCAGCCAAACCACCACCGGCGGCGGTAAGCACATGACCTAAATCGTAGTTAGCATTGCCAATGAATGTAGTATGATTAGTCTGGTTTTCATCGATTACTACATCCTTGGCGCCATCATTGGCATAAGGATCCGTAGTCGGGTCCAGGTAAATGACAGCAGTATTATTGTTGACCAGTTTGGTAGAAACAGACATTTCTCTTTCCCATACCCCGTTTGCGTTATTAACCGTAGCGGTAATGATGGCTAAAACCTGTGATACAGTAGGGTTAGGGGTTCCGGAAACGGCCCGGGCGTACTCACCCGTACAGGCAACCGCGAACCGGTAGGTTCTGCGGATTTCACCAATCACTCTTTGTACTGTTTTACCGCCCTCCTCTAAAATAACCGGTTCGCTACCGGTCAGGCTATTTGGATTACAGCCCTGCATCGGCAGGCGGTAATAGTCACCTGCAGCAGCTACCGTATAATAACCATTTGCATCGTGTCCGTAAGACTCAATGGCAAATACATCATTCATATTAAATGAAAAAGAACGGGCTACAAATCCGTAAGGGCTATTCGTAATTTTTATCGTCTGGCTGGCATCTCCGACCATGGAGCCGGTATAAGTACGGATCTCAGGATGATTTGCCTGAAGCTCGTCTTCCATCACCGGTGTTTGCCAGACTTTAAAGGTTTTAAAGGTTCCTTCATGAGTCGGCAGACTTAATTCAACAGCGGTTTCGACACTTGTACCTGCTTTTTGCAATAAAGTTTTGATGCCTTCCTGGTCCAGTTTCACAATGGAGTAATGAGCAGGCAGGTGTACTCTCGGAGTAGTGGTGGGCGCCGTTTTTGTGTCCAGGCTCGACCATAGCGTCCGATTCGCAAAAACCGGGGTAAAAGCACTAAGGCACAGGCCTGTGGTAAGTGCTAAAAGGGTTATTTTCTTCATGATAGAAATTTATTCATTTATTCGTATTGGGTGACCTTAACCTATAATGAATTACAGGAAGCTTATGTTAGGGGTCTAATCCCTAAAATTACAAGAAAATTAAAAAAAAGCCAGACATTTCATAATTATTTTTTAAGAATATCACAAATCCTCATTAAAAAAATAACACTATTTAGCTTTCATCCATGATATCGTCCCAGTCCCGGCGCTGTTTTTTAGTAGGGCGACCCACCTTACTTAAACGCTTGCCGGTGTAAAAACTTGCCGGTAATGCTTTTTCAACCCCCTGCTCTTCCGGAGGGGTAAGGTCTTCATAAAAATTGACTACCTCACTATAGGCTTTCCGGGTAAGGAGCAGGCCGGTGACCTTAATCTTCCATACGCGGTCGCTGGTCCTTACATCATAAATATCGCCTACCTGGACACTTCTCGATGGTTTCACGGATTGCTCATTCAGCTTTACTCTTCCGGCATCACAGGCATCTGTCGCCAGGCTCCGGGTTTTAAAAAGCCGGATGCTCCACAGGTATTTATCAATTCTTAATTTTTCAGTAGTTGACTTTTCCATCTTTTTCAATTTGCACGCTGTAAATTTACAGTGTTTTTTTGCTGATTTAAAATTTAAAGTATGCCGGCACCTCATGAAATATTGCTTTTGGATACACACAGGCCCTGGCCGCTGAGGCAGGAGCGTTGGCGGTATTACCAGGAATGGAATGATGCCTTATTGCTTCACTGGAAGGTAAAGCCGGAATTGCTGGCACCTTTTATCCCGGGCGGCCTGGAAATTGATCTTTTTGAAGATGGCGCCTGGGTCTCTTTTGTCGCTTTTGATATGCAGGCGGTACGGCCCAGGAATGTGCCCGCTTTCGCCCCAGTTTCCAGTTTTCATGAACTCAATCTCCGGACCTATGTACGCTATAAAGGAAAGCAGGGCGTCTATTTTTTGAGTATTGAAGCGGGCAAATCACTGGCTTGCTTTGTGGCCAGGAAGATGTCGCAATTACCCTATCGCTATGCTGCAATAACGCGTGCTCCCAATAGTTTCCAGGTGCAGAACAACTGTTCCGGTACTCATTTTAAACTAGGCTTTAGCAAAGGTAATGTCATCGCGGAAAAGCAGCCGCTGGACCTTTGGCTTACGGAACGTTATGCGCTGTTCCAGGATGCCGGTACCTACCTGAATTCATTTGAAATTCATCACCCGGAATGGCCCTTGCGGGAATTAGCCATCAACTCTTTATCCATCCATTATCCCGCGTTTGCGGCCTTAGGGCTTGCTGCGCCTGATCTTTGTCACTACTCGACGGGCGTTCCCGTGCTGGCCTGGGGTAAAAAAGCCGACAGACTTCAGATAATTGCGAAGTAATAGTAGCCCGGAATCCTGAAATTTAATGAAACAGACTACAGCAAAAATTAGGTATTTTGCATTATGGAATTGATGATAATACTGGTGCTTATCCTGCTTAACGGT
>Ga0256895_1000318_pt1 | contig 10674 bp, 9 predicted proteins | sample MC6MC0668MT_FD_190194 | JGI IMG/M metagenome (GOLD analysis project Ga0256895, IMG submission 190194) | Metatranscriptome of enriched soil aggregate microbial communities from Iowa State University, Ames, United States - MC6-MC0668-MT... | ecosystem: Environmental > Terrestrial > Soil >... | reverse complement strand
GTTGACGCCATCAGTCAAAGCCCTTTTCAAACGCCCTATCAAAATCCCCTATCAAATATTCCGAATGTGCGGGGAAGCTTGGCGCCCGGTGGGCATCGATTCTTGCCATAGACAGAAGGGAAGGCTGGCTCGGCGGTCTCTCGTTCTAGCGAGCGAAGTCGTTGGATTGTGCAATACAGGACTCTGGCCACACCCTCCGACTTGCCCACTTTCTTTTGCACGGCGCCAACCGTCTTCTAGACCCTGCAAGGCAAAAACTCGGAGATTTGACTCGCGTTTCAGAAACAGAGCGCGAGACCGCGCAGAACGCGCTCTGGGCTGCAATGACTCTAAAGTGGCTGCTGCCCCCTCACCCGACGTGTTTCGACCGCTCATGCGGGCTGTGGGCGCGTCTAAGGACCATCACTGCATCTACGAGGGCGTCCCATCTGGAATTGGTCCGGCCTATTGTGGCTTATCAGGTCAGACAGCGGCGCAGACGCTGTTGACACTGGCGTAGCCAGTAAAAGATTTGGGATTGGGAATGGGATTGGGATTGGTAGCTTTGCATCCGGTTTGCACTGGGTTCGAAAGTAAAACCTGGCCATAACCTGCTGGGTTTCCGCTACAGGCGCCCAGGTTCCCTCGCTTCGTGGGTATTTCTCCTATGAGGATGGCCATGGATCCTGTGTCAGCGGCGCTCATGGACCTCAAGATCTGAGCAACTGTGCTGGGGGCACAGCGCGCTCCTTTACGCCGTGTTTCAGAACCAAAATGGTCGAGTGCCGCTCTAGGTTTTGATGTGGGAACCGGCGGTTAACCAAGTAGGAACCCAGCAGGATCCCAACGGGTTTCCTGTTACGAACGATGTTGCGTTGCGCTGGGGATTCTCAGTTCATATCCGGCGGTGGTTGCTATCATCGGGCGTACCGATAGGGCTGTGTTTGTGGAGAAAAGCGTATGGACTTGGGTACTACGGTGATGCTCGGAGTACTTGTAGCTGTTATCGCATTCGGCCTTTGGGTCGCGAATAACATCGCTCGTTCCGAAGGGCGCAACAAAGAAGACCATCAGACCTGAAGCGGCAATAATTCGGAGTAGGTCTCAAAAATTAGGCTGGCTTGTTATGTTCTTTGAAGTAACAATTGGTCATCTAGTTCATTCCGGGAGGGGGACGTGGCCGATTTCTTCATTGAACATAGCCACATGCTGGCTTTGAAACCCATTAGCAGTCCGAACTCGGGTTTTAGGCCAGGCCAGTTGGGCGCTCTTCATTCTGTGGCGGCCCACTTTTCGGTCTACGACGAGCCGGCCATAGTGTCTTTGCCGACTGGATATGGGAAGACTGCCGTGATCATGGCGCTTCCTTTTTTGTTGGGCTCAAACCGTGTGCTGGTGGTGGAACCCACGGATGTGCTGAGAAGACAGACCTCGGCCCACTTCGGTGAACTGTCGACGCTACGCAAGCTCAAGGTCTTACCGGCGGAGGCAGGAAATCCTCATGTACATCCACAGAAGGGCAGGCCATTGAGCGCCGATGAATGGCTTGCCTTTCGAACTTTCGATGTGGTCGTGTCCACGCCAGCGAGCACATCGCCGGTCCTGGAGCCCGTAAGTCCCGCAGATCTATTCGATTTGATTATCTTCGACGAGGCGCACCATGCTCCAGCAGACACTTGGAGTGCGTATCTCGGTCACTACTCCCGCGCCAAGTTTGTCTTCTTGACGGCTACTCCATTCAGGCGCGATAAAAAGGCAATTCCGGGTCGTCTGGCATATAGCTATCCAGTTTCCAAGGCGTCTCGCGAACAAGCGTTTGGGAGCGTCTCCTTTCGTCCAGCGCCTGTGCATAACGATCACGATGAGGACGAGGTGGACCTTGCCATCGCAAGGGTGGCGATTGCACAGCTGCGGGAAGATCAGGCGCAAGGATTCGACCATCGACTGTTTGCGCGAGCATCCTCGATATCCGCTGCTAGGAAGCTGACGGGGATTTACGCCGGGCTGGGGGCGAGGGTAGAAGCGATCGACAGCGGAATTTCCAAACGGAGGCAGGAGCAACTGGAGGTCTCCTTGCTCCAGGGGGAGCTGGAGGGAATAGTCTGCGTTGACATGTTCGGGGAGGGCTATGACTTTCCAAAGCTGAAGATCGCAGCACTCCATGCGCCGCACCGCTCCCTGGTTCCAACGATACAGTTCATAGGACGGTTCGCGCGAACAAACGATGAACGCACGGGAAACGCTACTTTGGTGTCGACTGTGAGTCGTCTGCAGGATGCCACTGCACGGCTCTTTCAAGAGGGAGTGGACATCGCTTCCCTTATCGACGAAGAGGCGAGGCGACAGCTCGCCGAAGGGGCTGCCGATGAATCGATCTTGGAGATCTTGAAGCCGAAGAGGCAGACAGTCTCTGACTACGATGCCGTGTCGCCAATGTCATTTGAGCTATATGCCCATGCTCGAATCTTTCAGTGCGACGAGGCCCCGGACTTCACTTTGTTTGAGGCATTGATAGGGCGACGGCTTCACTTGGCTAAGCAGTGGATCTCGGATGATGGATTGATCACACTGCTTTTGACCGTCGACAATGAGCCGCCGAACTGGGCGACTGCTGACGTACTTGTAAATGTACGACACGACGTTTTCCTGCTGGCCTACAACGCTGCTACGCGATTGTGCTTCATTGGCTCCACTCGTAGAACAGATCGCTTATATATCGCACTAATGCAGGTCGTGGCCAAGGATCACCATAGGCCTTTGAGCTTCGAGGAGACCATCCGTGCGCGCGCCGGCCTCACGGATATGCGCTTCTACGCTGTTGGCTTGCGTAACACGGCCGTAAATTCGCAAGCAGAATCCTATCGCATGCTAACTGGACCTCGTGCTGAGCGAGCGGTCACGCCGGGCGATGGGCGCGCCTACGTACAAGGACATTACTTTGGGAGTGGATTGGAAGATGGCGAGCGAGAAACCATCGGAGCAAGCAGTAACTCGCGTATATGGAGCAATCAACGTCTCTCCGTATCGCAATACCTTGAGTGGATATCGAAGCTGAACAATCGCTTGAATGGCGACGAAACGCTAGCAGAGTCTCAGCTAGATCTCGTCCAGCATTCGCGGACGTTGCGGCGAATTCCAGATGTTGTTATTGGTGGAAGTTGGTCGCGCAATGCCTACAAGCAGGCGCATCGGTTGAGATATCGACGTGTTGGGCAGCAGCAGTGGCTCTATCGCCAAATCACTGATCTAGAGCTCTCGTCATTCGCCTCAGGACCTGATGGCCTGGATTTCGAAATCGTCTCGGACTCAGATGCGGTGCCCTACCGCATGTCTTTAGCCGGGGGCGCATTGTTTCGACAGAACGGCGCTGGTTGGGACGTCGAAATATCTAGCACGCACGATGACTGGTTGGATTTTGACCAGTGGCTTTCTATGCACCCTCCAATCTTTTACGCAGCCGACAAGTCATCGTTCGAAGGGATGAACTGCTACCCGCCGCCGAAGCTGGCCAGCAATCGGCTTCTTGATGAGGACGTCGAGAACCCTGGGTGGGATGGCTGTGAGATCGGTAGAGAGTTTGACTCCGATAATCCCGAACGAATGACCGTCCACAGACATTTGGAATTGTGGATCAGGGCGAAGGAAAATCTCGAGGTCCTCGTTTATGACCACAGGACTGGGGAGGCCGCCGACTACATCGCGGTCACACGAGAAGAAGACGACAGAGTCCTCGTGAGTCTGTATCACTGCAAGGGAGCTGGCGGCGAACCAAATGGTGCCCGTGTTGACGACGTCTACGAAGTCACCTGCCAGCTACTAAAGTCAGTTGTTTATTGCGAATCCCGTGTGTTGGTCGAGCATGTGGAGCATCGGATAAATGAAAGGCGGCATAGGCGTCCGTCAGTCTTCAAGGTCGGCAATCTTGCAATGTTGCAAGAGATCTTGCTGAACCGGAGCGCGGACAAAGTCAGTTTCGCCATCTATGGCGTGCAGCCGGGGATTTCGAAAGGACAGATTGATGCCCACCTCGCTGATCTTATGGCCTTCAGTATTGACTACGTGAAAAGAGGGGGCGCGGCCGTTGGGAAGTGGTTGGTGAATGCTTAAAAGGGACTTCCATCGGGTGGCTGCGCTCCGCATGCGGCTTCCGGGGCCGCCCGTGCCAAAGAAAGGGCCGGTCCCGGCGTGGCAATAAAACAACCTGCTTCCGGTTTTTGCTCCTCGGTTGGTGGTAGAATTTCCGGAAGTTAAGGCCGAGGAGGCGCCGTGTTTCTACAACCATCTTATAAACCGCAGCAACCTCTGGTCTTGAGCGACCCGCTGGACGTGCAAAAGCGTTTGTATGAGCTTGACCCGTCGTTGGATGAGGCGTTGTTGCAAGAAGCAAACCTACGCGGCTATGAGGCACGGCTGGGTGCGACCCTTGCCCATGCTCCCACTGCGGCGGGTACCTATCATTGGCATGAGTTTGTGGCGGCGCTGCGACAAGCCTTGATTCCTAAGGGCTGGGCTGCACGGGATTACAAGAATTGTCCTTGGGTGGTATCGCCTGATGAGCGCATCATGCTGTCTGTGATTACTGGTGATATCGACACCGGCAAGCCAGAGGGTAGTCCCACCAACCAGGCGGAAAAAGGGTCCGTCCTCGATGAGGCGATTCAGCAGAATCAGCTGTTCTCGAACGATGCTGATGTTGGCTCTGGGACCCAGCTGTGGGTGCTCCTCTATCACGTGGAGAGGAGCGCCACCGGGTATCGAGAAATTCGTACTGAACTATCGTTGCCATCGCGCTTCGCGCGAGGGAAAATTGAGGGTTGGTCGGAACGTATTGTTCTGGCTTCCACGCCTCTTGACCCGTATGTGGGTGGCGGCATTGATGTAACTCCTCCGGCGCAACCGATCGACGTTCCTGTCGAGCGTCGTCGCGTGGGGTAGTAAGTAAATTGGCTGCAAAGAATGTTGAACCCAGCAAGACTCGGATTTGCTCGAACACGTCGAGCATGGACAAAAGCGCGCCTGGCTCGAGAGCTGGGCGTGCAAGTCCGCTCTATTCAGGGCTATGAGTCCGGAGAGTACGCACCTGAGGCGGACAAACTAGAAAAGATTGCAGAGCTGCTGCGTTTCCCGGTGTCCTTCTTCGAGGGGGATGACATTCCTCTCATCGCAGAACACACGGCTAGCTTTCGTTCCATGTCCAAGATGTCTGCCGGGCTAAGAGACAAGGCTCTAGGCTCAGGAGAATTGGCATTTCTTCTCAATGACTGGATCGAAGCGCGTTTCAAGTTGCCTATCGCGGATTTGCCCGATTTGCGGGATCTCTCGCCTGAGGATGCCGCAGCAACGCTTCGAAGGATTTGGGGATTGGGTGAGGCGCCCATTGAGAATCTAATTCATCTGTTAGAAGCTCGTGGGATCCGCGTCTATTCGCTGGCGATAGACGCTCGTGAGGTCGACGCGTTCAGTGTATGGAATGACAATCGGCCATTCGTATTTTTGAACACCATGAAGTCTGCCGAGCATAGCCGTTTCGATGCGGCTCATGAGCTCGGCCATTTGGTGCGTGATCGCTATAGCATGCTGCATGGTGGAGAGCACACGCCCGAAATGGAAAGGGAGGCGAACGCCTTCGCATCAGCGTTTTTGATGCCGCGAGGGAACATCATCGCATCTAAGCCGCGCGTGCCCACCATCCCCGGGCTGATAGAGCTTAAGCGGGTTTGGGGGGTGTCTCTGGCAGCTTTGGCCTATCGTATGAACCAGCTTTCCCTATTTACGGAGTGGGGATATCGAAGCTTGTGTATCCAAATTGCGAAACAGGGCTATCGAACGAAAGAACCTCAGCCCATGCATCGCGAGGTTTCCCAAGTTCTGGTTAAGGTCTTTGAAGCGTTGAAAGCGGAGGGATTTACTCGCGCGGATGTGGCTCGGGAGCTCTGCTTGTATCAGGATGACATTGATAATTTGACCTTCGGTCTGGTGCTGTCGTCCGTCCCAAGCGCTACCGCGACGACGGCAGAGCCTAAGGCCAGGAGTATTTCTCGCCCGTCGTTGCAGTTAGTGAAGTAAAGCGCGAAGGCCGAGGCTGGTCCGCCCAAGGGCTCAGGAAATCAAGCCGCACGTCGTTCGATAGCAGTACAGCAAATGGCGATGGTTGCCACATGGCGAGCTGCACTTATGCCTCTTTTAAAAGTAGGCTGGCCTGCATCGTTAAATCAGGGGATAAAGCTCTGAATTTCGTTGCGGGCCACGGAGGTGAACGTGGCCCAACTTATCCGTCGAGCCGTCTGCGCTTTTAAATGGCACGTGGGCTTGTCGCCCTTGAGAATTCCTACCAGGCGACATGCGCCAGCGACAGATAGACGGATTTTGCGGCCAAGACGTGGTCCAGTGTTCGGGAATTTTTCTTTGCTAGGTGCCTGCGGAAAGCGCCGGTGCCGTTAGCTAATTGCGAGACGCGAAGACTAAACGAACAATCCAGGAGACATTCTTCACTCTGGAAGTTCCCTCCCGTGGCACCGTCAGAGCAGGTACGGTTGTACCTCCCAACCCCAAGTACCGTACATTCCTTCATGTAGGTACGGTAAGGAAGGGGGCTCCGCTTGCGATGGCAACAGTCCGCGTATGCAGGTGATTTGTCAGGAAAATCTCAGAACTTCAGGCGGGGGAGCGCAGCTCGAACTGGCCTCGAGCCGCTGTCTGTGGACTTGCGTCATTCCCTGCGTGACGTATAGCAGCGGTTCTGCCCGTTGAGATCTAATTACGAGTGCCGACTCCACGGGCCGCTATTTGCGTGGCATAGGGCACATGCCTGTGGCAGGCGACCTGCTCTTGTCCGACACGCTGCGGGCGTAGGCTGTCGTCGGCTATACAGCCACGCCCTATGCGGCTGGCTGCATGGCCTCCCCGGAACCTAAATTGCGTTGACGACAGGCCGACTTCGACCAATGCCCGTCGTCCCTCACCTTCAGTTCCAAGCTGCGCTGAGTTCACCCTACCTCCAAAATTGCCTTTGGATATTCTGATTAACTAAAATATATTGAAAGAATTAACTGGCTGAGGCTGATCGAGCCGTTTGTTGGCGTCTTGCATCATAAAAAGGGTACTGCATGGTCGCACCACAAGAGCATGAATACTCAGTATTGGGTGGAGCAAATCGGGCAAGTGTCGGGCGGTTTTTGAGTCTCGCTGCCAGTGTTATCTCGGGAGTACTTGTTTTTGCGATTCTGTATACAGTTGACTTGGCAAAGCAACTTGGCTGGAACGCCAACGTTCCCCCGACGCTGCTCTCCCTTGTAGGCGCCGGCGCGGTCTTTGGCATTCTGTACTGGGTCCTAAACAAATGGGCCTGGAAGTGGCCCGGTGTTGGCCTACTGCTTAAAGTGCCCGACATATCGGGCACCTGGGATTGTCAGGGTAAAACAATCGCCGCTGACGGATCGACGAAGTTCGAGTGGTCGGCCGAAGTAGTCATTGTTCAGTCGTGGGACAAATTGAGAGTTCGGCTCGCGACTGAAGCATCCGGATCGAGCAGCATCTCTGCCGCGCTAGCACACGACACCGTCGATGGATTCGTCCTGCTCTATCACTACCGAAACGATCCACGGCCGGAGGCCGTTGAACTGAAGACGCACACTGGGTGCTCCGTTATGACGATTGCAAAAGATTTACGGTCTGCCGAGGGCGAGTATTTTACGGGTCGGGGTCGTATGACCTTCGGCGTTATGAAATGGACCAAGAGGATCTGATGGCGACCGATATCAACAAACGCCTCGCGCAACTGCGCGCTCGACGCGATGGATCTGATCGTTTGACCATGGACAGCGCAGTCCTGAATGAATTTTTGAGTAAGGCATTAGGCACTGGCACGCAAACTATCGAAGAATCGTGGGAGAAGCGCGCAAGCGTCGACAGCAAGCACACTCTGTATGCGTTGGGTGCCATGCAACCCGTTAGCGACACTTACACGCGAGTGAGTGTAGAAACCGCGGAACGAATCGGAAATCAGCTTCGTTCCAGACTTGGCAAAGCGGGAATAGACGCGGAGTTCCGCCTTCAAGGTTCAGTGCCGCTGAACGTTCATATCCGTAGAGTAAGTGACGTTGATCTTTTGACAATTGACACGGGCTTCTTGGTCTACAGCACATCCGGAATGCAAAGCCAGGCCGGCTATTACGTGAATACATCTAAAAATTCCCTCTCAGTGCTTCAGACGCTTCGCAAGCAGATAGAGATCGAGCTGCCTCTCGCGTTTCCCCAAGCTGTCGTTGACGCAACGGGTGCGAAAGCCGTCAAGATCCACGGAGGCTCTCTACCTCGGATGGTAGACGTCGTACCAGCCCATTGGTATGACACTAATGACTACCAAGCCAGCAGAACGGAATCAGATCGAGGCATCCAAATTCTCGACAAGAGGGCAGGGGTCCCACTGACTAACTTTCCGTTCTTGCATATCAAGAGGATCAGCGATAAATGCAACAGCGTCGGCGGAGGTCTTCGGAAGGCGATTCGACTATGTAAAAGTGTAAAGGCCGACGCTGAATCGGAGGGGAATGCGATCTCGATCCCTAGCTTCGACATCGCCTCGATGATGTATCACGGCGATGTTGGCAATTTGGCTTTTGGCCAATACTTCGAGCTTATGATCTTGGCGGAGACCCAGCGCCATCTTGATGTCCTGGCTCGGAACAAAGAATACGCAGAAACTCTGATGGTGCCAGATGGCTCCAGGCGCATAATCGACACGCCTGCGAAGTGGCTAGGTTTGCTCTCGTTGTCCCGCGAAATGGACGATCTACTTCGGCGCGTTGCCGCGGAACACGGAGCATTTGGCTCGTCCCTGGAGGACTGCCGAAACGCGCTCCGGTTCTTGAACCAATAGCACATTCGAAACTGGGCGGCACGGTAGATCGCGCTGCACCAGGTCACGAAGAGGATTTTGATGCCAACATACCTAGAGCGGTCGGTGCTTTTGGTAGCGTCTGAGAATTTCGGTAAGAGCACTTCGCTACGGTCAATGGTCTGGAAACCGTGTGCGTAGACGGGCGGCAACGCGGGCGAAACAGCCTCGTATTAGCCGCATGTTTCGATTTCACTTGAGATCCAGGAGGCGCCGATAATGAAAGTTCGTTGGTCACCGATCAGCCCGCACCAAGTGCGCGTGAAGTTTGCCGAGTACTGGTGAAAGTGCTTCCGTACGTAAGTTCTGCCATGGACCATTCTTGATATCTCCTCTCCGGTATTGATCCGCATCGATCGAGTGCGCTTGACCGCCAACTGGCTGGAATCGGTCGGTCGTGACATGTGGGCAGGGAGAGTCGCTAGGAATGTGAGCCAGTACAGGAGCATCTGTCGGGGTGGGCGGCTGCCTGCCCAGATTCAGGGTAGGCGAGCGGCATCGCCGTCCAGAGTTCGCGACGACGCTGCACTGACGCCCATGCAATCTGGTCGACACATTGCATACCTAAGTTCAATGAACGTGTCGTCCAAGACTTCCATGGTCAACGAATCGCGCAGCCCAAGGTGCATGCATCAGATTTCACTACGCCTTCGATTTAGATAGAGCATTTGGTTCGAAGTTACATGAAGTTCGACATTCTGCCGATCTCATCGGGGCTTCTCAAGCGTCCCCTCTATTATCGACTTGTAGGCGCGACGGCCGCGCCCTCAATACCATGGCGAGCCAAGGATTGCTCGACAAATCCGCTCAGTTTCATTTCTTCTACGAAGCCGGCCAGGACCTTTTGCGCCACTTCGCCGCGGCTGCGGGGCAGGCCCATGGCCTGGCGGATGGTCATGAAGCTGCCGGGTAATAGGCGCAGGCCACCCAGGCGCGCGGCGTCGGCTTCGAGTTGTTGGCGTACACCGGCTGCCACTTCCGTGCCGTCTCGCAGGAAGGTGTCAACGACGGTTGGCGAGGTCGCGGCCCGGGTGATGGCAGCGCGTTGCAGTTCGCGGGTCAGGTAGAGATCGTAGGCGCTGCCCAGGCCAACGGTGACGCGGTGGCGCGGGTCGTCGACTTCGGCGATGTCGAGCAGGGGCGAATCGTCGCGCACCAGGTAGGCGCCTTCGATCAGGACGTAGGCGTCGGTAAAGGCGATGCCGGCGGCGCGCTTGGGGTCAATGGCAAAGAAGCCGATGTCGGCGGCGTCCTGGCTGACGGTGTCGACGGCCTTGCCGGCGCTGTTTAGAACGATGAGTTCCAGGGCAACGCCGAGCCGCTGCGCGAAGGCGCGGGCCAGGTCGACGGAGACGCCGGCGGGGGCGCCACTGGCGTCGCGGGTGGCCAGGATGGGGTTGCCCAGGTTGATGGTGGCGCGCAGCACGCCGGTGGGGGAGAAGGCCCGGACGATGTCGGCCGGGATGTTGGAGGTGCCGGAATGGGCGGCGGCGTCCGAACGGGCGGTAGTGTTTGAAATTGTGGTCATTGCAGTCTTGGCAGAGGACAGTGGGAAATTCAGAGGCGGTGGCGGATGGCTGACAGATCGTAGCGGATAGGTCATAGCCGTAGCAGCCAACTCACACGCTGTACCGCCCCGCACCCGGCGCACAGCACAGGTCGATCCGTTGCGGCTCCAGGTCGTCCCCGAACCACGCATTGATCGCGGCGCGGCGTTCGCCGACATAGACCGGCGCGCCATTGGCGTCGAGCTTCATGCCCAGGTCATGGCCCGGCACGAGCAGCGTACCGGGGCGCTT
>Ga0256895_1000306_pt1 | contig 10827 bp, 8 predicted proteins | sample MC6MC0668MT_FD_190194 | JGI IMG/M metagenome (GOLD analysis project Ga0256895, IMG submission 190194) | Metatranscriptome of enriched soil aggregate microbial communities from Iowa State University, Ames, United States - MC6-MC0668-MT... | ecosystem: Environmental > Terrestrial > Soil >... | reverse complement strand
GTCGCTGCGCGGCCCGCGCGGCGGCGTCATCATGATGAAGGCCGAGCACGAGAAGATCATCAACTCGGCGATCTTCCCCGGCATTCAAGGCGGCCCGCTGATGCACGTCATCGCCGGCAAGGCCGTGGCGTTCAAGGAAGCGCTGGAACCCAGCTTCAAGGACTACGCGCAACAAGTGGTCAAGAACGCCAAGGTGCTGGCCGACACGCTGGTCAAGCGTGGCCTGCGCATTGTTTCCGGCCGTACCGAAAGCCACGTCATGCTGGTGGACCTGCGCGCCAAGGGCATTACGGGCAAGGAAGCGGAAGCCGTGCTGGGCCAGGCCCACATCACGGTCAACAAGAACGCCATCCCGAACGACCCGGAAAAGCCCTTCGTGACCAGCGGCATCCGTCTGGGCACGCCGGCCATGACCACGCGTGGTTTCACGGAAGCCGACGCTGAGCTCACCGCCAACCTGATCGCCGACGTGCTGGACAACCCGCGCGACGAAGCCAACATCGCCGCCGTGCGCGCTCGCGTCAATGAATTGACGTCGCGCCTGCCGGTTTACGGCGCCAAGTAAGCGGTTTTGATATCGGCCCGGCGGGATATCCCCCGCCCGGGCCAGACCAAAGGGACGGCCCCGTCAGGCGCCGTCCCTTTGCTTTCGTGGCGGCAGCGGCTATCCTCGACCGATTCCGTCCTGGATATTGGGGACGAATTAGCCCGTATTGGCGCTTCCCGAGCGGCGCATCGTTACAATATGCTTGATTTTTGCAATCCGTGCCTTTAGGGAACACACATGCGGTGTCCATTTTGCGGCAATGCCGAAACGCAGGTTGTCGACAGCCGGGTCTCGGAAGAGGGCGACGCCATCCGTCGCCGTCGCCGCTGCCTATCCTGTGACAAGCGATTCACCACGTATGAGCGCGTGGAACTTGCCATGCCTTCCATCGTCAAGCGCAACGGCAGCCGCAGCGACTACGACCCGACGAAACTGCGCGCCAGTTTGAGCTTGGCGCTGCGCAAGCGCCCCGTCAGCACGGAAGACGTGGATGCCGCCGTGGCGCGCATCGAAGAACAGTTGCTGGCAAGCGGGCTGCGCGAGGTGCCATCCGAACAGATCGGCGAACTCGTCATGAACGAACTGCGCAAGCTCGACAAGGTGGCGTACGTGCGTTTCGCTTCCGTTTACAAGAGCTTCGAGGACATCGGCGAATTCGTTGAAGCCATCCGCGAAATGCAGGGGCCGTTGTTGCCGGGCAAGCTGCGCAAGGAATAACAGCCCCGGCAGGGCGTTTGGCAGGAACCCAACGGCGCTGCGGCGCCGTTATTCGTTTTGGCACGGGCGCTGCGGCGCCGTTATTGCATGGGCGCTGACCGCGCCAGGCTAGGCGTAAGCGGCTGGAATTTGCGCCACACACGGCGCATGTGCTGCGCCGATCCAAAGCCGGACTTCTCCGCCACGCGTTCCAGATCCAGGCGGGTTTCGCGCAGCAGGTCGCGCGCCAGCGCCACGCGGATTTGATACAGGTAATCCATCGGCGTGCAGCCGGCGTGTTCGCGAAACAGCCGCGTCAGGTGGCGAGCGCTGGTGTGAGCCTGGTCCGCCAGCGATTGCGCAGACCACGGCGCGGCCGGGTTGCGCACCACGGCATCCTGCACCCGATGTACGCCGGGGTGCATGTGGCTGCGGTGTTCGAGCCAGGGCGACAACGTGGAATCCGTGCCTGCGCGGCGCTGATAGACCACCATGTCGCGCGCGACCTCACTGGCGACGCGCGGCCCGCAATGGCGCGACACCATATGTAGCGCCAGATCAATGCCGGCCGTGATGCCGGCGCTGCTGACCAGGTTGCCATCTTCAACAAAGATGCGGTTGTCATGCACACGGGCGGTGGGGTCGATGCTGGCGAGTTGTTCCAGGCAGGAATGGTGCGTGGTGCAGTCGCGTTGCCGCGTCAGCCCGGCCGATGCCGCGAACAGCGCGCCCGCGCAAACCGTCATCAGCGTGAACCCGTCGGCGGGATGGCGCTTGCCCAGCCAGTCGATGATGGCGTGGGCGTCGGGGTCGTCCAGCCGGGTGTGCTTACCCACTACGCCTGAAATAATGACGAGCGCCTGCGGCGGCAAGGCCGCAGGCAGCGGCTGAATGTGCGCCAGATGCAGCCCAGGAATGCCGCTTTCCACCTCTTTCGACGGGCCACAGAAATGCTGCTCGAATGTGCCGGGACACAGCTTGTTGGCCCCCCGGAAGGCCTCTGCCGGGCCAGCAAGGTCCAGCAGAACGATGCCCCGCGGCAGCACGAAGTACACGGGAATCATGTGGCCTTCCGGTACGGTTACGCAGCCAACGCGTCGGCCGCGCGCACGACGCGCGCAAAGCGGCCTTGCAGCACGAGTTCGGTGTGGTCGCGGATTTCGGCTGGCGTGTAGTGCTTGCCCGACGGGCTTTGCATGGCGAAGGTCAGCGTGGCGTCGGTGGGAAACACCACCTTGAAGCCGGCGTCGCTGGCGTGCCGCGACGTGGTTTCGCAGCACTGTTCAGTGCGAATGCCGCTGACGATGATGCCTTCGATGCCGTGTTCGCGCAGCCAGTCATGCAACGTCGCGCCGTTGGCGTCTTTGGCGTAGAGCGAGGAATGCACCGTTTTGTGGAACACGGCGGCGGGCGCAATGCGCACTTCTTCAAGCGTCTTGACGTGGCCTGAAGCCAGCGAGAACGGGTTGGCGGGGTCCGTGGATGGGCTGATGTGGAACACCTGAAGCACCGGAATGCCTTGGGCCGTTGCCGAATCAATCAGCCCCTGGATTTGTTCCACAAAAGCCGGATACTCGGTTTCATCCCAAAACGGACGTTGCCGGAAGGAATCTTGTACGTCGATGACGATCAGTGCTTGTTTCATGTTTCGGCCTCCGGGCCTGGGGTATCAGCGGGTGTAGCGCTATTCTGAAATGGAAGTCCAGCCCGCGCGAGATCGTCCCAAGCCACCTGGCGGCCCAAAACGGACATTCGCTGAGCATACCCCTTCCGGCAACGCGCGGTTGCACCACGCCATCCAGGCGCGGACATACAATTCCCGCCATGACGATCCCAAGCGAACCCGACGATATCTTCTGGATGCGACGCGCCTTGGCGCTGGCCGAGAGCGTGCTCTACACCACCGCGCCCAACCCCCGTGTGGGATGCGTCATCGTGCGCGACGGGCGCGTGCTGGGCGAGGGGGCGACGCAGCCCCCCGGCGGGCCGCACGCCGAAGTCTGCGCCCTGCGGGACGCTCAGGCCCGGCAGGAATCGGTTCTGGGCGCCACGATGTACGTCACCCTGGAACCGTGCAGCCATTTTGGCCGCACGCCGCCGTGTGTGGATGCGGTGCTGGCCGCCAACCCCGCGCGAGTCGTCGTGGCTATCGGCGACCCAAATCCGTTGGTCAACGGGCAGGGGCTGGCCCGCTTGCGCGCCGCCGGCATCGAGGTGACAACCGGTGTGTGCGCCGAAGAGGCCTTGGCCATCAATGCCGGCTTCATTTCTCGGATGAGCCGCGGCTTGCCCTGGGTGTGGATGAAGATGGCGGCGTCGCTTGATGGCCGCAGCGCCTTGCATAACGGCATGTCCCAATGGATTACCGGCCCCGAGGCCCGCGTGGATGGCCACCGCTGGCGTGCGCGCAGCTGCGTGGTGCTGACGGGCATGGGCACCGTCCTGAAAGACGATCCGCAACTCAACGTGCGGGGGGTGGACACGCCGCGCCAACCGCGCAAAGCGGTCGTGGATGGCCGCTTCGAGATTCCCGAGGACGCTCGCCTGTTCGACGGCGCGGAAGTCATCTTGTTTACGGCCCGTGAAGATGCCGCCAAAGCCGCGCGTCTGGCCGACAAGAATGCGCGGGTCGTCGTCCTGCCTGGCCAGGAGCCAGGCCGCGTGGACTTGCCCGGCATGATGCGCTGGTTCGCGCAGGAGCAGTTCAACGAGGTGCATGTGGAGGCCGGCGCGGGCTTGAGCGGCGCGCTGGTGGCCTCGGGATGCGTGGATGAGCTGCTGCTGTATCTGGCGCCGGTGCTGCTGGGCGATGCCGCCGGCATGGTGCGGCTGCCGATGCTTGAGCACCTGGACGCGGCGCGCCGATACGAATTCATCGATACGGCGCGCGTGGGGGCGGACCTGCGCCTGCGTGCCCGGGTCGAAGGCACGTGGCAGCAACTCATGCAGCGCGTGGCGTTACCGGCGCCAACCTAGGCCTGCTTTTTCTCATGCGGGCGTTTGGGCGTGCGCCAGGCAAATACGCATCCTGCGCCCGCAGCCATCACCAACACGGCAGCCGCCAGCAGCAAACCGGCATGATCGCGCCGTAAGCGTTCCCATGCTTTCCAGGCTTGTGTGTAGTGAAACCACGCGGCCGCCCGGAAATCAGGCTCGGCGCACTCGCGGCCGAAGGTGCCGCTAAACGGCACCTGGGCGCCTTGATTCACATACCGCAGGTAGATTGCCGAGGCGCGGTCGGGCGAGTCGTCGATGATGTAACGAGCGCCTTGGCAAAGCACGGCAGCGAAAGCTTGGGAGCGGTTCGGCAATTGACCGGCCGCTTGCAGCGCGTGGTCGGCGGCGATCTGACGATAGTGGAAGCGCGCATAGGGACGCGCTTCGGTCGCGGCGAAGCGTCGCCGTTCGTCTGGCGTGACGAGCGGACCCGGCAACGCCGCCTCGGCGCGTTGGGCGGGCGTGGCTGCCGTTTGGCCAGCGTCGGCGTCCGCCGTCTGGCGCCAGGGCTCCGGACTGCGGCCCGCGCCATAGGTGTAGTTGCCGTCATAGACCGCAAAATCGGGGTCTTGTTCGTAACCCATGATCTCCAGGCCATTGCGCCGCGCGAGCCGCGCCGCGGTAAACCAGGCTTCGGCCCGTGCCGTCCGGCCCCACGCGTTGCCTGCCCGCTGAATGGCCGCGCCGTACTCCGCCGCCTTCTGGCGGCTGCTGGAGGGCTCCACGCGCCAGGCGGCGGGGTCGGTGTAGGCCAGCGTGGCGAAGCGTGCGTCGGCGTCCGAAGGAAAGTACGCCAAGGCCTGATCCATGCGGCCCTCGCGCATCAGGCGGCGCGCCAGCAGCAGGCGCAAGCGGTCGCCATCGGGAATGGGATGCTTCACGGCCCACTCGTAATAATGCTGGTAGTCGAACTGAAGAAAGCCGGGCGGGGTGGGCGGTGCGTCAGAAGCGGGTACTCGCTGGTCCACGTAGTTCTTCAGTTCGTCCAAGGTCAGCACGCGCTCGGCGACGTATGCGGCGTCGTTCCAGTAGGGGGATTGCGGCCAGCCTTCTTGTGTGGAAACCGCGTTGGCTGCCGAGTCGTTGGCGTGCAGCAGCAAGTCCAGCGCTTCGACGTACTGGCCGCGCGACAGCGCCAACACGCCACGCTCGGCCTTGAGCCGGGCGATGCCGGGGGCGTCGATGCTGTGCTCGTCGACGTTCGGAAAGCTGCTTGCGGCGCGCGCGTAGGCTTGCGCCGCGGCTGCCATGTCTGCCCGGCGGATCGCCAGTTTGGCGCGAATCCACCAGGCGAGCGGGGTGTCCAGACGCTCGGCCAGCGGTTGCGCCAGGTCATAGCGCCCGACGCGATACGCTAACGCGGCCACGCGATCTGCGTTCTGAATCTTGCTCACCTCCTGCTTGGCCAGCGCGGTGGCCAGGACCTGCAACGCCGGGTTGGGCGTCACATTTCCCCTGCCTGCCGACGCGGCCGCATCGGCATAACCCCGTTGGCCGTTCACTTCATACGTGGCGAAAATGTCATAGGCGCTGTCGGGGTTGCCGTCGACGATGTCGCCCACACGCGCCAGCGCATAGGCCACCAGCAAGCGTTGCGAGACCGGGTCGTCGATCAGCCGGACGGCGCGCGCGGGCGCGTTCAACGCCCAGCTCGCAATCAGGCGCAACGATGCCTGGCCGCTGCCGGAACCCCGCGCGGCCTGCTCGGCATACAGCTGGATAGCCTGCTTCAATGCGGCGGCAGGAATGGCATCCGCGCACGAGGTGGCTGCCAGGAAATCCTCGTACGTGCAGTTTCCTTGCGAACCCCTCAGCAAGCCGCGTGCCTCTTGGCCAAAGCTGGCGATGGCGAGTCCCCACGGGTCGGGCGCGCCATTTCGCGCCAATTGGCGGACGCGGGCATAAGCCGCGGAAGCCGCAGAAGCCGACCCCGTCGGCGTGGCGTCGACGGGCATGGCGGCTGACGCACCATTTTCCAGCTCGGCCAGCATGTAGGCGGCCCAGACGCTGCGCGCAGCGCTTTCATTGACCGGCAGCGCAAGAATCGCGAGCAGGCGTGCTCTGGCGCGCGATACGGCTACGTCGGTCTCTTCATTCGCGGCAGCGTGAATATCGACGGCAGCAGCGGTATATAAACGCACGGCCTCTGGCAGCGCGGCGCCCGCCGCATAAGCCTGATCGCCGTCCGGCAATTGCCGCATGGCGCGCACCGTGGCGCGCTGCGCGGGGCTCAGAGCGGGATCGAAATCTTCGGGAATGGCGTCCTGCCTATCGCTGCCGCCAGGCAGCGTTCGTAATTCCTGGGCGCGTAATGCGTCAGTGGGCGTCAACAAATGCGAGGCCTCAAAGCTGAACGAATTGGCAGGCGTGCTGCTTAGCGTGCCCGCGCGGTCGTCCAGCAACTGCGCGGGAAAGTCCGGCCCGCACGCGACGACGATTCCAGCGCCGATGGCGCACGTCAACAGGGCAATTCGGGCGATGGTTTTACGGTTTTGCATGGAAAGTGGTGGGTGGCGTGTCGCAGCGTATCCAGCCGATATGGCGCAGGCTGCCGGCGCGCAGCAGGCCGTCGCGCGCACGACGCAGATACCAGCCGGCGTTGTCTTGCTCAAGCGTGTAACCATTGATGCCGTCGGCGGCGCGGCAAACGCCGTCCCAACGGATGGTGAAGGGGAGCGTCGTATCGGCATTGCCGGTGCTGGACAACACCAGGTCAAGCGTCCCGGCAGTTGTGGCGCGTTGGGCGAAGACTTTAAGCTCCGCTTGCAAGGCTTGGCGCATCAATACCGCGTGCCACGTCGCAAGGCTCCAAGCGCGTTCATCGAGCGCGGTGGGCAGGCGAAACCAGACGATGCCGGCCACTCCCGCGGGTCTATCCTGGCGGAGCTTTTCGGCAAAAGCCGCCATGGCCGCAGGCGCGGCGACGAGTTCGCTGGCGCGGCTTGCGGTGGTCAACGTGGGCCGTTCGCTTTCGATTGCAATGATGTTGCCGTCGTCATCCCACGAGACACGGCTGCCATACGTTGGTAATGCAATGCGCCAAGGGCGCTGCGTGCGGCCGGCAAAAGCGCTGATCCACGCATGTGCGCGCTTGGCGTCAAACAAGCCCTGTGTGGGGTTCAGCACGGCGTGAACCTGCAACACGGACTCATCGGGCACCTTCAGCAAGGCGTCGAGATCGGGGCTGTTTAACCATGTTGGCAAGGCGGTAATTGATAGCGGCGTGCCGGGTTCAAGGCGGTTTTTCAACGCCGTCAGAAAGCCGCGATAGGCCGCAAGCTTGGATGTTGCGCAGTCGTAATCGATTTCAACACCGGCCAGCGGCACGCCGGCTGCGCGCCACGCTACGGTTGTCGCGGCAATTCGCGCCACCGTTTCGTCAACGTTCAGCGCATCTACGCGTCCGTCCAAACGCAACACCATCACCGCCGGTTTTTGTGACGCCGCCAGCGCACGCGCGTCGGGCCGGGCATCGATCCATTTGCCGCCGGCGCTCATCTCGGCGATCAGCACGCGCCAGGTTCGCACGGCGTCTGCACTCGCCGCCAACGCTTCCTGCACCGCTGGCGTCCAACGCCGTTGCCATACATACGCATCATTCGGCAGGTCTGGAAGTGGCTTCCCGCAAGCGCCCAGCGCCATCAACACCATGGCGAAAGCTGCGGTGGCGGTGAGTCTGGCCGCAGGCAATGCGCGGTTCCTGGTCAAGCCGAAGGCGTGCCACAAGCGAAGCAACATGGCGCTGCGAATCAAGGTGTGTAGTCAGAAAGCGAGAGATGCTAGCACTCTGCTTGCTCGGCTGCTAATTCAGCGATTGCATGTCGCGTTGTGGATGATTCGCGTCGTATTCTGCGTGGCAATTGCATCAAGTTTGCGAGCGATTCACACGCGCGAATTTTCATGATGAAAATCCGTATCACTATTTTGGGTGATGTGCCAAATGAATTGCCACAAAACGGTCAATTGGCTTTAGCATAGGCCTATGACTTGGCGATACGTGCTTACGGCCATCACCGCAAAGTGCCACGCGCCCTCGTCACCACGGATTCCCGTGCCGCGATATCGGCGCTATTTCACAACCGAACCGGCACGCTGCTGAACGCAATCCCAAGGGGCCGTTCAGACCGTCCGCTGCCATCGCATAGCGGGCGCATCGGGTTTACGCCCGAATCATAAGAATCCACCGGGATATCGCTCATCCCTTCAATTCATTGCTGACCATTTCATGTGCGGCCGCACCATGCGTGCGTGCCATAGCGATAAGCTGAAGGCGTGCGAGTTAACTTATTCACGTAAGTTGCATTCCCTGACGGAACTTGTGTCCGCCGGATGCAGCCTAAATGGAAAAGGCCCCAACGTGCTTCATGGATGATGTGTGGCGAAAGCAACATAACACCTGGCCGACAATGCTTATCGCGAGTTTGTCTAGTAAAGCGCAAGCACTGAGGCACAATGGGGACACGTAGGGATGTGCTGAATTTTTCGCGTGTTGTAGGAGGTTTCCGTGCAAAACATCGTCGAAGGCTTCAAGTCGCAGTATGCAAGAGAGCAGGAGTCAGAGCTTTCCCTTGAGGAATATCTGAACCTCGCCAAACGCGATCCCATGGCGTACGCCAGCCCCGCTGAGCGCATGCTGGCGGCGATCGGCGAACCCGAAACCGTGGATACGCGCAACGACCCACGTCTTTCCCGCTTGTTTTCCAACCGGACCATCCGGCGCTATCCGGCGTTCCAGGAGTTCTACGGCATGGAGGACGTGATCGGTCAGATCGTCGCGTTCTTCAAACATGCCGCTCAGGGGCTGGAAGAGCGCAAACAAATCCTCTATCTGCTGGGACCTGTCGGCGGCGGTAAGTCGTCCATCGCGGAACGGCTGAAGGCGCTGATGGAAAGCTATCCCATCTATGCCTTGAAGGGATCGCCGGTCAACGAATCGCCGTTGGGTCTGTTCCATCCGGAACGCTTTGGCGACACGCTTGAAAAGGAATATGGCATCCCGCGGCGCTATCTCACGGGCATCATGTCGCCTTGGGCGGTCAAGCGCCTGAAGGAGTTTGACGGCGACATCTCGCAGTTCCGTGTCGTGCGCTTGAACCCGTCGGTGCTGCGTCAGATCGCCATCGCCAAGACCGAGCCGGGCGACGAGAACAATCAGGACATCTCTTCGCTGGTGGGTAAGGTCGACATCCGCAAACTCGACCGCCATTCGCAAGACGATCCGGACGCTTACAGCTATTCCGGCGGCCTGTGCCTGGCCAATCAAGGCTTGCTTGAGTTCGTGGAGATGTTCAAGGCCCCGATCAAGATGCTGCATCCGCTGTTGACGGCCACCCAGGAAGGCAACTTCAAGGGCACGGAGGGCTTCTCCGCGATTCCGTTCAACGGTGCGATTTTGGCTCACTCGAACGAGTCCGAATGGCAGACCTTCCGCAACAACAAGCACAACGAAGCGTTCCTTGACCGTATCTATATCGTCAAGGTGCCGTATTGCTTGCAGGTGTCGGAAGAAGTTCGCATCTACGAAAAGCTGCTGCATCACAGCTCGCTGTCCAAGGCGCCATGCGCACCGGGAACGCTGGACATGATGGCGCAATTTTCGGTGCTGACCCGCCTGAAGGAACCCGAGAACTCCAGCATCTATTCGAAGCTGCGCGTGTACGACGGCGAAAGCCTGAAGGACGTGGACCCGAAGGCCAAGGCCTTGCAGGAATACAAGGACTACGCCGGTACGGACGAAGGCATGAATGGGGTGTCGACGCGTTTCGCGTACAAGATCCTGTCCAGCGTCTTCAACTACGACCAAACGGAAGTGGCCGCCAACCCCGTGCATCTGATGTATGTGCTTGAGCAACGGATCGGCCGCGAGGACTACCCCGAAGAAATCCGCCGCCGCTACCTGGAGTTCATCAAGGGCTTCCTGGGCCGCGTTACGCAGAATTCATCGGCAAGGAAATCCAGACGGCTTACCTGGAGTCGTATTCCGAGTATGGCCAGAACATCTTCGACCGCTACGTGACGTTTGCCGATTGCTGGATTCAGGACGAGGAATTCCGCGACCCTGAAACCGGTGAAAGCTTCGATCGCAGCGCGTTGAACGACGAGCTGGAAAAGATTGAAAAGCCAGCGGGTATTGCGAACCCGAAGGACTTCCGCAACGAGATCGTGAACTTCGTGCTGCGGGCGCGCGCCAACAACAATGGCCGCAACCCGACCTGGACCAGCTATGAAAAGCTGCGCGAAGTGATCGAGAAGAAGATGTTCTCGAACACGGAAGATCTGCTGCCGGTGATTTCGTTCAACGCCAAGGCCTCGGCCGAGGACAAGTCGAAACACCAGAGTTTCGTGGATCGCATGGTGGAAAAGGGCTACACGGAAAAGCAGGTCAGGCTGCTGTGCGAGTGGTACCTCCGCGTGAGGAAGTCTTCCTGAGCGAGGTGAATCATGAATTCACTGATCGATCGCCGTCTTAACGGGCGCAATAAAAGCGCCGTCAACCGCGAGCGTTTTTTGCGGCGCTACAAGGACCAGATCCGCAAGGCGGTGCACGGGATGATCCGTGACCGCTCGATTCAGGATATGGATCAAGG
>Ga0256895_1000282_pt1 | contig 11271 bp, 9 predicted proteins | sample MC6MC0668MT_FD_190194 | JGI IMG/M metagenome (GOLD analysis project Ga0256895, IMG submission 190194) | Metatranscriptome of enriched soil aggregate microbial communities from Iowa State University, Ames, United States - MC6-MC0668-MT... | ecosystem: Environmental > Terrestrial > Soil >... | reverse complement strand
GATAAATTGTTAAAGAGCAGTGCCGCTTCGCTTTTCGCAGCGGCGCGGGGTGTGCATATTACGCTTTCCCGCTTCAGAGTCAAGCGTTTATTTTCGCTTTTCTCTGCTGGCGTTCATCTCTGAACCCCTCTAACCCGGCGGCATGTAAGCCGTTGTTCCGTGTCAGTGGAGGCGCATTATAGGGAGTTATTCTGAAGTGACAAGCACAAAATACAAAAAACTTTTCGTTCGCTCACTTTTCAAACTTAACGCTTATTTATGTCGCGAATCGCCCGTTAAATGTGCGATTTCCCGCGCAAAACTGGCCACCTGCGACCAGTCGGTATAAACCACTTCTTTACGCGTATCGGTTTCCCCCCCGGTCATCTTCATAATCAGGCGGATCATAAAGCGGTCATACCAGCGGTAGCGAGGATAGCGCAGCGCGCCGGCAAAGACGGCGCACAGGTCTGGCTGCCACGGCGAGCTGAGCAAAAACTTGCGCGTGTAGCTGTTGGTCTGCGGCGTACGCTTCTCGGCTTTACGTGCGACAAGATTGACCGAGTAAAACGCACCGGGCAATTTGTTGAGCACTGCCGTGTGCTTTTTCACAAAGTGGTCCAGCGCCGGATGGAAATGCCCGTAACGAATTGACGCGCCAATTACCACGCGATCGTAATCCTGCCAGGTTATCTGATCCGCACGATTCAGGTTTACAACATCCGAGTAAATACCCAGCTCTTTTAATTCCGATGCCAGATACGCGGCAATCTCACGGGTTTGCCCGTCTCGCGTAGAGAAAAGAATCAGTGTTTTCATCAACGGCTCCTTACTCGCGCCAGAATGTAGGGGTGAACAGCACCAGCAGCGTAAAGACCTCAAGACGACCAAACAGCATATTGGCAATGAGGATCCATTTCGCGACCGGGTTCATACTGGCAAAGTTATCCGCCACAACGCCCAGGCCAGGCCCGAGGTTATTCAATGTTGCGACGACGGACGCAAAGGCGGAGAAATCATCCACTCCCGTCGCGATAATCGCCAGCATGCTGACAATAAAGACCAGCGCATACGCCGAGAAGAACCCCCACACCGCTTCGAGGATACGTTCCGGCAGCGCGCGGTTCCCCAGTTTGATGCTGTAGACCGCGTTCGGGTGGACCAGACGCTTCAGCTCGCGGTTCCCCTGCTTAAACAGCAGCAGAATACGAATTACCTTCAGGCCACCGCCCGTAGACCCGGCACAGCCCCCGATAAATGCAGAGCATAAAAGCAGCACCGGCAGGAACAGCGGCCAGCGCGCGATGCTGTCCGTGGTAAACCCGGCGGTCGTCGCCATCGATACCACCTGGAAGAACGCCTGATTTAGCGTAGTCAGCGCGGAGTTGTAGACATCATGGAACCACAGCACCAGGGTACAGATGATCACCAGCGTCAGCTGGACGCCAATGAACATGCGGAACTCTGGGTCACGCCAGTACACCTTCAGGCTGCGCCCGCTCAGTAAAGAGAAGTGCAGACCGTAGTTACAGCCTGAGATCAGCAGGAAAATCGCAATGATGGTATTAATCGTTGGGCTGTCGAAGTAGCCGACGCTGGCATCGTGAGTGGAGAACCCGCCGATAGCAATCGTCGCGAAGCTGTGTCCGATAGCGTCGAAAGCGGGCATCCCGGCGAACCATAGCGCCAGCGCACAGGCCACCGTCAGCAAGACATAGATAAGCCAGAGAGTTTTCGCCGTCTCGGCAATACGCGGGCGCATCTTATTATCTTTCAGCGGTCCGGGCATTTCGGCGCGATAGAGCTGCATCCCCCCGACGCCCAGAATCGGCAGAATAGCCACCGCCAGGACGATGATCCCCATCCCCCCGAACCACTGCAGCATCTGACGATAAAAGAGAATGGCGTGCGGGAGTGAATCCAGCCCCACCAGCGTCGTCGCCCCGGTGGTCGTTAAACCGGAGAACGATTCAAAAAAGGCATCCGTGATGCTCAGGTTAGGCTGCTCAGAGAAGATAAAGGGCAGCGAACCGACGCTCCCCAGCACCGTCCAGAACAGGACCACAATCAGAAATCCTTCGCGAGATTTCAGTTCACCTTTCTGACGACGGTTTGGCCACCACAGCAGCGAGCCAATCGCCAGCGCGACAAAGAAGGTCTGGGTAAATGCCCGCCCCGCGCCGTCCCGGTAGATAAGCGCCACCAGTCCAGGGAGAATCATCGTCCCGGAAAAGAGTATGACCAGCAGTCCAACGATTCGGGTTATGGCACGAAAATGCATCTCTGCCGCTTCCTTTGGTATTCAAAAGTGAGGTGGGGATTATTCTTCAATCGGCAGCAATTGCAACGAACCACGACTAAAATCAGCCAGTTTTGCTGAAAAAGCAGCCAGTTCCGTCTGAGGAAGCGCCACGCGTAATTGCACCATTGCCTGATATTCACTGTGCGCGATGACGCCGTTAAACTGCCTCAGCAGCACCTCGATGCCGGATAACTGGGCGTAATCACACAGTAAAGTATATTCGGTGAGCGGCGTTTTGCGGGTGGTTATGAGCATATTCAATGCCTGCTGAACCCCACCACCGTACGCTTTAACCAGCCCACCCGTGCCTAACAAAATACCACCGTAGTAGCGCACCCACGGCGGTAATTTCACCCACGCCGCTGCCCATCAGCTGCGAAAGCATAGGTTTACCGGCCGTGCCCGCCGGTTCACCGTCGTCGGAAAACCCCAGCTGTTGCGAATCGTCAGGCGGCCCTGCCACCCACGCCACGCAGTGGTGACGTGCGTCAGGATGCTCAGCCCGAACGGACTCGACAAACGCCTTTGCCGCCTCTACGCCGTCGGTATGCGCCAGCAGCGTAATAAAGCGGCTTTTCTTGATTTCCTCAACAAAGGTGACCGGTTCAGCCGGTATCAGCCAGCTTTCCATCAGGCCAGCTTCAGGTCTCGCGTCATGTTCTCGATACCATTTTCGTGAATCACAACGTTATCTTCGATGCGAATACCGCCAAACGGCTTCAGCGCGTCAATTTTTTCCCAGTTGAAGTGTTTGCTGAACTGACCTTCACGCCACGGCGCCAGCAGGGATTCAATAAAGTAGATCCCCGGTTCAATCGTCAGCACCATACGCGGCTCCAGAATACGGGTGCAGCGCAGGTAAGGATATTTAGACGGTGCCGCCAGGTGCGTACCGGTATCATCCTGCATAAAGCCCGCAACGTCGTGAACCTGCAGGCCCAGCGGGTGGCCGATACCGTGCGGCATGAATGGCCCGGTCAGATCGTTCTCAACCATCGCCTCTTCGCTCATGTCTTTCACAATCTGATGCTTACGCAGCAGTTTTGCGATGCGCTGATGGAACTGGATGTGGTAATCCACATAGCTGGTTCCCGCCTTCATGGTGCCAATAAGCGCCAGCTGTTCATCGTTCACGTCTTTAATCAGCTGCGCGAAATCGGTATCCGCATTCGCCGCCCAGGTACGGGTCAGGTCGGCCGCGTAGCCGTTGTACTCTGCCCCTGCGTCCAGCAGGAAGCTGCGCATTTCCGACGGAACATGGTGATCCAGTTTGGTGTAGTGAAGCACAGACGCGTGCTCGTTCAGCGCGACGATATTGCTGTACGGCACGTCGGTATCACGGTGGCCTGTCGCGGTCAGATAGGCCTGATTGATATCGAACTCGCTCATGCCGGACTGGAACGCTTCATGCGCCGCACGGTGACCGTTCACCGCCGTTTTTTGCGCTTCACGCATGCAGTAAAGTTCATAGTCGGTTTTATACGCGCGGTAATAGTGCAGGTAATCCAGCACCCCTTTCGGATTGAGTTTGTCTGCCGGAATATCCAGACCCAGCGCGCGCTCCGGAACAGGGCCAATGTAGCCGATATTGCCACGCGCCGCAGGCAGCTGGCTGCCAATGCCGTCCGCTTTCGGTAGTGCAATCACGTCAATCTCTTCCGTCCAGAAAGAGGTCGGCAGCGGCTCTACGTTGTGCCAGTAATCGACCGGCAGGTAGAACCACAGTTTCGGCTTGTTCACGCCGTCCACCAGCAGCCAGCAATTTGGAACCTGAGTTACCGGCACCCAGGCTTTAAACTGCGGGTTCACCTTAAACGGATAAGCGTGGTCATCCAGAAAGGTATTCATCAGCTCGCCGGAGTGGATCAGCAGCGCATCCAGCTTAAAGCGGGCCAGTACATCGCGGGTACGTTCCTGTAGGGTAACGATATGATTTTTATAAAGCGAAGCCAGTGAGTCCATCATTCTTCCTTTCGTTTTTTTGACCTCAAGTCATCGCATCTTAGCACACCTCACTCCGGCTGCGTGATTTCCACCGACCGTGATCAATACAGCATTTTCTTAATGAGTAATTTGCATTTTATTAACATAAATCCCACACTCCGATTCATCTGGTATGACCAGATCCAATTGCTGGATTCAGGAGACTGACATGCTCTACAAAGGCGACACCCTGTACCTCAACTGGCTGGAAGATGGCATTGCCGAACTGGTGTTCGATGCCCCCGGCTCAGTGAACAAGCTTGATACCGCGACGGTGGCCAGTCTTGGCCAGGCGCTTGATGTTCTTGAAAAACAACCTGAATTAAAAGGGCTGCTGCTGCGTTCGAACAAAGCGGCCTTTATTGTCGGTGCCGATATCACCGAGTTCCTTTCGCTGTTCCTGGTCCCGGAAGAACAGCTGAGCCAGTGGCTGCACTTTGCTAACAGCGTCTTTAATCGTCTGGAAGATCTGCCTGTCCCGACCATTTCCGCCGTTAACGGCTACGCGCTGGGCGGTGGCTGCGAGTGCGTGCTGGCGACCGACTACCGTCTGGCGACGCCGGACCTGCGCATCGGCCTGCCGGAAACCAAGCTGGGCATCATGCCGGGCTTTGGCGGTTCCGTACGTATGCCGCGCATGCTGGGTGCCGACAGCGCCCTTGAGATCATTGCCGCAGGTAAAGACGTCGGCGCCGAACAGGCGCAGAAAATCGGCCTGGTCGACGGCGTCGTGAAACCAGAGAAACTGGTTGAAGGCGCACTCGCCATTCTGCGTCAGGCCATCAACGGCGATCTCGACTGGAAAGCCAAGCGCCAGCCGAAGCTGGAGCCGTTAAAACTCAGCAAAATTGAAGCCACCATGAGCTTCACCATCGCCAAAGGCATGGTCATGCAGACGGCGGGTAAACACTACCCGGCGCCGATCACGGCGGTGAAAACCATTGAAGCCGCGGCCCGCCTCGGTCGCGACGAGGCGCTGAAGCTCGAAAATCAAAGCTTTGTCCCGCTGGCGCACACCAATGAAGCCCGCGCGCTGGTCGGTATCTTCCTCAACGATCAGTTCGTGAAGGGTAAAGCCAAACAGCTGACTAAAAACGTTGAGACGCCAAAACATGCGGCGGTACTTGGTGCGGGCATTATGGGTGGCGGCATCGCTTACCAGTCGGCCTGGAAAGGCGTGCCGGTAGTGATGAAAGACATCAGCGAGAAATCTCTGACGCTGGGCATGACCGAAGCGGCCAAGCTGCTGAATAAACAGCTGGAACGCGGAAAAATTGACGGGCTGAAGCTTGCAGGGGTGATCTCCACCATTCAGCCTGTACTGGAATACAGCGGTTTCGACCGTGTGGACGTGGTGGTCGAAGCCGTCGTCGAGAATCCGAAAGTCAAAAAAGCGGTGCTGGCGGAAACGGAAGACAAGGTTCGTCCTGAGACCGTGCTGGCCTCTAACACCTCCACCATTCCAATCAGCGAACTGGCGAGCGTGCTGAAGCGTCCGGAAAACTTCTGCGGGATGCACTTCTTCAACCCGGTACACCGTATGCCGCTGGTCGAAGTGATCCGTGGGGAAAAAACCTCTGACGAAACCATCGCCAAAGTGGTGGCGTGGGCAAGCAAGATGGGCAAAACGCCGATCGTTGTTAACGACTGCCCGGGCTTCTTCGTCAACCGCGTGTTGTTCCCTTACTTCGCCGGTTTCAGCCAGCTGCTGCGCGACGGTGCGGACTTCCGCAAAATCGACAAAGTGATGGAAAAACAGTTCGGCTGGCCGATGGGCCCGGCGTATCTGCTGGACGTGGTCGGCATTGATACCGCCCACCACGCTCAGGCGGTGATGGCGGCAGGCTTCCCGCAGCGTATGCAGAAAGATTATCGCGACGCCATTGACGCGCTGTTCGACGCTAACCGCTTCGGCCAGAAAAACGGCCTGGGCTTCTGGCGCTATAAAGAAGACAGCAAAGGTAAACCGAAGAAAGAAGAAGATGCCGCGGTGGATGGCCTGCTGGCTGAAGTCTGTCAGCCAAAACGCGACTTCACCGACGATGAAATCATCGCCCGGATGATGATCCCGATGGTCAACGAAGTGGTGCGTTGCCTGGAAGAAGGCATCATCGCCAGCCCGGCAGAAGCCGATATGGCGCTGGTATACGGCCTGGGCTTCCCTCCGTTCCACGGCGGCGCGTTCCGCTGGCTGGACACGCTCGGCAGCGCCCGCTATCTCGATATGGCTCAGCAGTATCAGCACCTCGGCCCGCTTTATGAGGTGCCGGAAGGGCTGCACAACAAAGCGCGCCATAACGAACCCTACTATCCAGCAGTTGAGCCAGCCCGTCCGGTTGGCGAGCTGAAAACGGCTTAAGGAGTCACAATGGAAAAGGTTGTCATTGTTGATGCGATTCGCACCCCGATGGGCCGTTCAAAAGGCGGCGCGTTCCGTAACGTGCGTGCGGAAGACCTCTCCGCGCATCTGATGCGTAGCCTGCTGGCGCGTAACCCGGCGCTGGATCCTGCTGCGCTGGACGATATCTACTGGGGCTGCGTGCAGCAGACCCTGGAGCAAGGTTTCAACATCGCCCGTAACGCGTCGCTGCTGGCGGAGATCCCACATTCGGTTCCGGCCGTCACCGTGAACCGCCTGTGCGGTTCATCAATGCAGGCGCTGCACGACGCGGCGCGCATGATCATGACCGGCGATGCGCAGGCCTGCCTGGTGGGCGGCGTTTGAGCACATGGGCCACGTGCCGATGAGCCACGGGGTCGATTTCCACCCAGGCATGAGCCGTAACGTGGCGAAAGCCGCGGGGATGATGGGTCTGACCGCCGAGATGCTCTCTCGTCTGCACGGCATCAGCCGTGAAATGCAGGATGCCTTTGCCGCGCGCTCTCACGCTCGCGCATGGGCGGCGACGCAGTCCGGCGCCTTTAAGAATGAGATCATCCCGACCGGCGGTCACGACGCAGACGGCGTACTGAAGCAGTTCAGCTACGACGAAGTCATCCGCCCGGAAACCACCGTAGAAGCGCTTTCTACGCTGCGCCCTGCGTTTGATCCGGTCACCGGTACGGTAACGGCAGGTACTTCGTCGGCGCTGTCAGACGGTGCCGCCGCGATGCTGGTGATGAGCGAAAGCCGCGCCCGCGAGCTGGGCTTAACCCCTCGCGCTCGGGTACGTTCGATGGCGGTCGTGGGCTGCGATCCTTCAATCATGGGCTACGGCCCGGTTCCGGCCTCGAAGCTGGCGCTGAAAAAAGCGGGATTAACCGCCAGCGACATCGACCTGTTCGAAATGAACGAAGCCTTCGCCGCGCAGATCCTGCCGTGCATTAAGGATCTGGGGCTGATGGAGCAGATCGACGAGAAGATTAACCTCAACGGCGGCGCGATCGCCCTCGGTCACCCGCTGGGCTGCTCCGGAGCGCGTATCAGCACGACGCTGATTAACCTGATGGAACGCAAAGATGCCCAGTTTGGTCTGGCAACGATGTGTATCGGACTGGGTCAGGGTATCGCGACGGTGTTTGAGAGAGTGTAAGGCTATAACGTAGGCCCGATAAGCATCGCGCCATCGGGCTTTTGCCGGGAGGCGCTGCGCTTTCCCGGCCTACGAGAGGTATCTCGCCGCCAGTGGCGTCATTGGCGAAGAGAGAGAGTTTAGTTGCCGTTCTTCCCGCCTGTCAGGGGCGGGTTTTTTATTTAAATGAAGGCAAACGCATCGCCGAACAGGCGGTCTTCACGCGCGTCACGTTCGTTACAGAACAGGTCACGGGCAATTTTCGCCATCTCAAAACGGCCAGCGATATAGATATCGTGCCCTGCCAGCGTGCCATGATCCTGCAGCACCGCCGTCAGCACCGTCCCACTACGACCACGCCAGCCCTCTTCCGGCTGCTCAACCACCGGCTCAATACGCAGGTTAGGATGAGTTACGCTCAGCGCTTCCAGTTCAGACAGGTCGTACAGATGTTTCTCTTCGCGGCCACCCCAGTAAATGGTGATGTCGCGGTCCGGGTTTCGCGCCAGTGCGGTCAACAGAATAGAGCGCACATAAGAGAAGCCCGTACCGCCAGCGATCAGGATCAGCGGACGGTCTTCGTCATCGCGCAGCCACGCATCACCGTGCGGAATATCCACTACGATTTCACGTTCCTTCAGGATCCGATCCATCACCGCCATCGCATACAGGTTAAGCTCTGACGCACCAATATGAAGCTCAATAAATTCCTGCTCCGCTGGCGTTGAGGCCATAGAGAAAGGACGCTTATCACGCTCATCCATCACAACCATCAGGTACTGACCCGCGCGGAAAGAGAATGGCGCTTCTGGCACTAAACGGACGCGATATACGGTGTCGGTGATGGCATCTACCGAGGTCACTTTACAGCTTAAGGTTGTCATTCGCTCTCTCTGTCGGGAAGTCTATAGGGCTTAACGGTCAGCTCAGGGTTTACCGTTATTCATTATGGCCAGCTCGTCCCAGATCGCGTCAATTCGCGCGGTCACTGCAGGATCTTTTTTGATCGGGCGACCCCATTCACGGTCGGTTTCGCCAGGCCATTTATTTGTGGCATCCAGTCCCATCTTTGAGCCAAGACCGGAAACCGGCGAGGCAAAATCCAGGTAATCTATCGGCGTGTTTTCGACTAACACCGTGTCGCGCGCCGGGTCCATTCGCGTGGTAATGGCCCAGATTACGTCATTCCAGTCGCGGGCGTTAACGTCATCATCGCAGACAATAACAAATTTGGTATACATAAACTGGCGCAGGAAAGACCATACGCCCATCATCACGCGTTTAGCATGGCCAGGATACTGCTTCTTCATCGTGACCACCGCCATACGATACGAGCATCCTTCAGGCGGCAGATAAAAATCAACAATTTCCGGGAACTGCTTTTGCAGGATTGGCACAAACACTTCGTTCAGCGCCACGCCCAGCACCGCCGGTTCGTCCGGTGGACGTCCGGTATACGTGGAGTGATAAATCGCATCTTCACGCTGCGTAATGTGCGTCACGGTGAACACCGGGAAGTTATCAACTTCGTTGTAATAGCCGGTGTGGTCGCCGTAAGGGCCTTCTGGCGCCATTTCACCCTGCTCAAGGTAACCTTCCAGCACAATTTCCGCACTGGCCGGAACTTCGAGATCGTTAGAGATACACTTCACGACTTCGGTTTTCGTTCCGCGCAGCAGGCCTGCAAACGCATATTCAGAAAGGGTATCCGGCACGGGGGTGACGGCTCCCAGAATGGTGGCCGGATCGGCACCTAAGGCGACAGACACCGGGAAACGTTCCCCCGGATGCGCAGCGCACCACTCCTGAAAATCCAGCGCGCCGCCGCGATGCGACAGCCAGCGCATGATGAGTTTATTCTTGCCAATCAACTGCTGGCGGTAAATACCGAGGTTTTGCCGCTCTTTGTGCGGGCCGCGCGTAACGGTCAGCCCCCAGGTGATAAGCGGAGCGGCATCTTCAGGCCAGCACTGCATGATAGGGATTTTGGTCAGATCAACCGCATCGCCTTCCAGCACTTTCTGCTGGCACGGCGCGCCGCGCAGACGTTTGGTAGGCATGTTCAGCACCTGCTTAAACTGCGGCAGTTTGTCGAACAGATCGCGGAAGCCTTTCGGTGGCTCCGGCTCTTTCAGAAACGCCAGCAGTTTACCGACTTCACGCAGCGCCGTGACGTCTTCCTGCCCCATCCCCAATGCAACACGACGCGGTGTACCAAACAGGTTGCACAGCACCGGCATTGAGTAACCTTTGGGATTTTCAAACAGTAATGCGGGGCCACCGGCACGCAGGGTGCGGTCAGCAATTTCTGTCATCTCCAGATAAGGATCAACAGGAAGTGTAATACGTTTGAGTTCACCCTGCTTTTCCAGCAGCGTCAGGAAGTCGCGGAGATCGTGGTATTTCATGCAGTTAATCATGGCCTCTCTGTAAGCGCTTCATTATACGGCGTATGCCTGCTTGATGCTGTAATTTTGTTAAATAAGCGTGAACTTATGCGTTCTGTTCCATTTTCCCCCATTATAATCAACTTAGCGATCCCGCCAGGGTTTTGATATGCTTGCGCCCCGAACTAAGGGAAAGAGTGATTATGCAGGCCTGGTATTTACTGTATTGCAAACGCGGGCAACTTCAGCGCGCGCAGGAACATCTTGAACGTCAGTCTGTCAATTGCCTGACACCCGTGATCACGCTTGAAAAAATGCAGCGCGGGAAGCGCACAACCGTCAGTGAGCCGTTGTTCCCGAACTACCTGTTCGTGGAGTTCGACCCGGAAGTCATCCACACCACCACCATCAGCGCAACGCGCGGCGTTAGCCACTTCGTTCGTTTTGGCGCCCACCCGGCAACGGTTCCGTCGACGGTCATTCATCAGCTGTCGATTTATCAACAGCCTGAAGGGATCACCGACCCCGAAACCCCATACACCGGCGATAGCGTCGTGATTACCGAAGGCGCTTTCGAAGGCCTGCAGGCGATTTTTGCCGAGCCGGACGGGGAAGCGCGCTCTATGCTGTTGCTCAATCTGCTGAACAAGCAGGTACTGCAGAGCGTTAAAAACACCGACTTCCGCAAGCTTTAAACGTTTATCCCGAACAGATTACGCACGTTGTCATCCGTCTGCGCCGAAAGCCAGTGCGGATCCTCTCCGCGCCACTTCGCAACGCTCTCAACAATGTGCCCCAGATACGCGGGCTCATTTCGCCGCGAGGCCGGTTTGGGCTTCATATCGCGCGGTAGCAGATAAGGCGCATCGGTTTCAAGGAGCAGCCGGTCAGCCGGGATTACCGGCAACAGCTCACGAAGTTCAAGCCCGCGACGTTCATCGCAAACCCAGCCGGTAATACCCAGATAAAGCCCTCGCTTCAGGCAATCCAGCGCTTCGTGCCGTGAACCGGTGAAGCAGTGCAGTACCGCGCCGGGCAGTTTATCCAGCCACGGATCCAGAAGTGCCAGGAAACGCTCATGCGCGTCGCGGCAGTGCATAAATACGGG
>Ga0256895_1000275_pt1 | contig 11414 bp, 6 predicted proteins | sample MC6MC0668MT_FD_190194 | JGI IMG/M metagenome (GOLD analysis project Ga0256895, IMG submission 190194) | Metatranscriptome of enriched soil aggregate microbial communities from Iowa State University, Ames, United States - MC6-MC0668-MT... | ecosystem: Environmental > Terrestrial > Soil >... | reverse complement strand
GTAAGCGAAAATCCTATAAGCAGCGTTCCAGGAGCAGTCTGGAATTGGCGGCAGGCTATAGCAATACATCCTTCATCGGATTTCCATTGATTATGGCTTATTTTGGCGAGGCACAACTACCGATTGCTATAATTTGTGACCAGACGACATTTATACTATTAGCTACTGCTGGTATCATCAATGCGCTTAAAGCGAATCTTCAGGAAGGGCAATCCATTGACGCTAAATTTATGATCAGGAAACTGATTACTTTTCCGCCATTGATCGGTTGTCTTCTTGCATTGACTTTATCTCAGTTTATTGATTTTAGTGTTGCCGAACCTTTTTTTGATAAACTCGTGGTGACAGTAGGACCATTGGCACTATTTTCTATCGGTTTACAGTTGAAATTCGAGGGTTGGCACCAACAGTTCGCACAGATAAGTACAGCTATGATCTATAAATTGATTTTGGCTCCCACATTGGTTTTGCTATTTGCATTGTTACTTGGAGTAAAAGGACCTATGGCGCGAATCAGTATTTTCGAAGCTGCCATGCCTACCTTGGTCACCTCTGGGATCATTGCTGAACAATATCATCTCAATGCAAAATTGGTGAATCTTGTTATCGGTTTTAGTATTGTAATAGGGCTAATAACAACGGCCTTATGGGATCTTGTGATCCGGTTTGTGATTGGCTAATGTTTAGCTCAACTTTTTGAAGAGCTTCGATTCCAGGTGGGAGACAATGCCTTGTGTATTAAAATGATAGTGCCAACAACTTTTTTGTTATTCAGTTGTTATAGCATTATAACCATCTATAAAGGAGGTATATTATGAACCTGATACATAGAATTGAACATTGGGGAAATGTCCATCATCCACAATGGATTGATTACCTAAGAATTGCCTTGGGCATAATGATCTTGGCCAAGGGTATAACTTTTGTAAATGATAGGCAAGTGGTTGAGCACATGATCGAACAAAGTAGCTTTCATCTTTCGATTTGGGGAGCTGTTCACTATGTGGTATTTACGCATTTGGTTGGCGGGTTATTCCTTATTTTGGGTTTTCAAACTCGTTTAGCTTCTTTGTTATTGTTGCCAGTCTTGGTGGGAGCTGTATTTTTTGTTAATATCACCAATGGTTTTAGTTATGTGAATTCCGAATTGTGGCTTTCTATAGTCGTATTCTTTTTGTTGATCTTTTTTATGGTCATGGGATCTGGAAAATATTCCCTTGACAATATGATGAACAAACCAGGATATAAAAGGGATATCTAAAAAAGAAGCTCCTTCATAGATGAAGGAGCTTTTATGTTGTACTTATTACTTGCTTTGATTGTCAATCCAATTGCGTGCATTGACGAAAGCTTCTAACCAAGGAGAAACTTCATCCTGACGTCCTTTTGGATAGTTTGCCCAATGCCATTGGAAAATTGAGCGCTCGATATGCGGCATTGTGGCCAAATGGCGACCAGTTTTATCGCAGATCATCGCTGTATTGTAATCCGAGCCATTTGGATTGTGTGGATATTGCTCATAACCGTATTTCGCAACAATATTGTATTGTTCCTCTGCATACGGTAGATTGAATTTTCCTTCACCATGTGAAATCCAAACACCCAATGTACTTCCTGCTAATGTGGAAAGCATAACGGAGTTATTTTCCTGAACTTTCACGGAAATGAAATTTGATTCGTGTTTGCCCGAAGTGTTGTGCAACATTTTACCATGAACCTCGTGCTCCGGATTAATCATTTCCAATTCCATAAACAACTGGCATCCATTACAGATACCAACCGAAAGCGTGTCTGGGCGTGCAAAGAAATCGGTCAATGCCTTTTTCGCTTTCTCATTGTAGAGAAATGCTCCGGCCCATCCTTTTGCCGAACCCAGTACATCCGAGTTGGAGAATCCACCAACAGCACCTATAAATTGAATGTCTTCCAAAGTCTCACGGCCTGAAATCAAGTCAGTCATATGAACATCCTTCACATCAAAACCTGCTAAGAACATCGCATTCGCCATCTCGCGTTCCGAGTTGGAGCCCTTTTCCCGAAGAATTGCCGCTTTTGGACGTGCTTTACTTCCGTCGATCACCGGTTTTTTGCCGTTGAACTGACTTGGGAAGGTAAAGGTTAAAGGTTGATTTTTATAGTTATCGAAACGTTGTTGTGCAGTTCCGTTTTTCGATTGTTTCGAATCCAATAGGAATGAAGTGGTCGACCAAACATCACGTGTTGCCGCAACATCAAAGCTGAAGTTCTCTTCTCCGTTTTTGATGGTAACGGTGCTTCCTACTACTGCATGGCCAATTTTTATGGCATCTACGCCAGCTTCTTTAACAGCTTGCTCGAAAACAGTATCATTTTTAGCTTGAAGTACAAGTCCAATATTTTCATTGAACAATACTTTTACAGCATCAGACTCATTTAATCCCGAAAGGTCATAATTTGCAGCCAAATTCACATCTGCAAATGTCATTTCCAAAAGGGTCGTGATCAAACCACCGGATCCGATATCATGACCGGCTTCGATTTGGTTATCGTTGATTAATTGCTGAATGGTATTGAATGCTGTTTTGAAATAGTTCGCATCTTGGATTGTAGGAACTTCTGTGCCTAATTTGTTGACAATCTGAGCGAAAGACGAACCACCTAATTTGAAGTTGTCTTTTGATAGATTGATGTAGTAAATGGATCCTGCATTTTTGTTTAAGACAGGTTCAACTACTTTGGTAATATCCGTACAATTTCCAGCTGCTGAAATAATCAATGTACCAGGAGCAATTACATTCTCACCATTTGGATATTTTTGCTTCATCGACAGGGAGTCTTTTCCTGTAGGGATATTGATTCCTAATGCGATTGCAAAATCCGAACAAGCTTTGACAGCCTGATAAAGTCGAGCATCTTCACCTTCGTTATTTGCTGCCCACATCCAGTTGGCTGACAAAGAGATGCCTGCAAGACCATTTATAATCGGTGCAAATACGATATTTGATAATGATTCTGCGATAGCAGTTTTACTAGCTGCTGCCGGATCAATTAATGCTGCGATAGGGGAGTATCCTATCGTTGTTGCGATACCCTCTTTTCCTTTGTAGTCAAGAGCCATGACACCAACGTTATTTAAAGGTAACTGTAATGGACCTGCACATTGTTGTTTGGCAACACGGCCACCCACACAACGGTCCACTTTATTGGTCAACCAATCTTTGGAAGCCACAGCCTCCAATTGTAGTACCTGATTTAAATAGCTTGGGATATTCGCGGAATCATAGGTAAGATCCGCATAATTACGAGCAACTATTTTATCACGCATAAAGGTCTTTGGTGATGAACCAAAGAAATCCTCTAAGGCATAATCCATTGGTTTGGCACCATTGCTTTTTGATGCAAATGTGAAGCGGTGATCTCCGGTGACGTCACCTACAGTGTACATTGGTGCACGTTCACGATCAGCAACACGCTTTAGGATTGCAATATCATCTTCAGCAATCACCAGGCCCATTCTTTCCTGAGACTCATTACCGATGATTTCTTTTGCTGAAAGAGTAGGGTCACCTACCGGAAGTGCATCAAGATCAATTAAACCGCCTGTTTCCTCTACCAATTCGGATAGACAGTTGAGGTGTCCACCAGCGCCATGGTCATGGATAGAAACAATAGGATTGTGATCAGATTCCACCATGCCTCTAACAGCATTAGCCGCACGTTTTTGCATTTCCGGATTTGAGCGTTGAATGGCATTCAATTCAATACCTGACCCGAAAGCGCCTGTATCAGCAGAGGATACCGCTGCACCGCCCATACCGATACGGTAATTTTCACCGCCTAAGATGACGATTTTATCACCTATTTTTGGGGTATGTTTTTTGGCTTGATCCAATTTTCCATAACCGACACCACCAGCTTGCATGATGACTTTGTCATAACCAAGCTTACGGCCTTCTTCTTCATGTTCGAAGGTCAGTACAGATCCCGTAATCAAGGGTTGTCCAAATTTATTCCCGAAGTCAGAAGCTCCATTGGAAGCTTTGATGAGGATATCCACTGGTGTTTGGTAAAGCCATTGGCGTTCTGGCATTGCTTTCTCCCAAGGACGATCTTGCAATAGACGTGAATAGGCTGTCATATAGACCGCGGTACCCGCCAAAGGAATCGCGCCTTGACCACCGGCCATACGGTCACGAATTTCACCACCAGATCCTGTCGCCGCTCCAGAGAAAGGCTCTACAGTCGTTGGGAAATTGTGGGTTTCGGCTTTTACGGATAAAACAGAATCGAAAGATTTTTCCTCGTAAAAGTCAGGCTTGTCAGCGGATTTAGGTGCAAACTGGGTGACCCGTGGGCCTTTAATAAAGGCTACGTTGTCTTTATACGCAGAAACAATCTCATTTGGATTTGTTTCGGAAGTTTTCTTGATTAATTTAAATAGGGAAGTAGGCTGTTCTTCACCATCAATGATAAATGTACCATTGAAAATCTTATGTCTACAGTGCTCAGAATTGGCTTGTGAAAAAGCAAAGACCTCGGAGTCTGTTAAAAGACGGCCCAATTTGGTGGCAAGATTGTTTAGGTAGGCCACTTCTTCCGGATTTAATGCCAATCCTTCGGATTTGTTGTAGGCATCAATGTCTTCAATTTCCAAGATAGGTTCTGGCGTGATGTTGACCGTGTATATATTCTGCGTCAACGTACTGAACTTTTGCGAAATCATTGGATCGAAATCATTGAAATCTGCTGGTACCGGTTGAAATTCTTCGATACGAACAATTCCTTCAATACCCATGTTCTGTGTGATTTCTACTGCATTGGTACTCCAAGGAGTGACCATCGCTGCGCGGGGGCCTACAAAGTAATGGTTAAGGGTTTGGTCGTCGAGTTTTTTGGCGTTGCCGAATAGCCAGTTGAGTTTAGTAATGTCTTCTTGTGATAAAGAGTTTACGCTTTGAACACCATATACGGTGTTCGATGGGTTCTCAAAGAAATGAATCATTATAAATGTTTGTTTTGAACGTTCTTCAAATTAAAGCACAAAGTTACATATTATTTTTATGGAAATGATTGAATTTTGATTAAAAAATAGCGGTTACTATTCGGTTTAAAAACAGTGAAATAGCGGTTCTTATGTAAATAAATGTAAAGTTGTGTTAATTCGTGTAAATAAATGTTATCATTCTACCCGCTGTTAGGATAGGTCGCTTGTAGGTGGTAGATTCGTAAACCCTATTCCCTATGAGTATAACATGATCGAGCCTTGGGATGTAGATCTAATGCGCATCCCAAGGCAAAGATTGAATTAGGCTGTCGATCAACCAACTTCATAGTCATCTTCTATTCGATTTTTTTCAATCTTTAAAAATCCTGTTTTCTCAGTGCATTATAACGAGCAAGGTGGGTGGCAATCAGGATATAGCAGATTGCAAAGAATGCGAGTAACAGTAAGACTATAGTAGGGCGAGCGCCTGGGAAAAATGCATATATTGACAGGGATAAATTGATATACTACGCAATTATAATTGCATACAAAGTCAAATTTATCTAAGTTTGTGCATCAAATCAAATTCGAGATGAACATTTCATATAATTGGTTAAAACAACACGTTAATATAGATTCGACGCCGGAGGAATTATCTTTGATCTTGACAAACACAGGATTGGAAGTAGAGGCACTGGACGTTGTACAGAGTATCCCCGGTGGATTGGATGGTTTGGTCGTTGGCGAAGTAAAAACTTGTGAGCAACACCCGAATGCTGATAAATTGCGCATTACTACAGTTGATGTAGGCACTTCTGAATTACTAAATATCGTATGTGGGGCGCCAAATTGCCGTACTGGATTGAAAGTAATTGTGGCAACAGTAGGTACAACATGTCACCCCTTGAGCGGAGAACCCTTTAAGATTACCAAATCTAAAATTCGTGGCGAAGTATCCGAAGGTATGTTATGTGGTGAGGATGAAATCGGTTTAGGTACATCGCATGCCGGTATTGTTGAATTGCCAGCTGATGTTGCGGTAGGGACATTGGTGAAAGATCATTTCAATATTCAGGATGATTACCGTTACGAAATAGGCCTTACACCGAATCGTGCGGATGCGGCATCCCATTTAGGTGTAGCACGCGATATCGCTGCTTATTTCCGTACGAATATCCTAAAAGCGGATGTTTCGGCCTTTCAAGCGGCTGAGGAAGCTGGTACAGCTGTTGTCGTCGAAGACACTGCAGCTTGTCCACGTTATAGCGGGATCAATATTTCCGGTGTTCAGGTTGCAGAATCGCCTGATTGGTTGAAAGAAAAATTAAATGTGATCGGTGTACGTCCAATCAATAATATTGTCGATATCACCAATTATATATTGCATGACCTTGGCCAACCATTGCATGCGTTTGATGCGGATAAAATTGCTGGTAACAAGGTGCTTGTCCGTACAGCAAAAGAAGGGGAGAAGTTTGTGACCCTAGATGCTGTGGAACGGACGCTTTCTGCTGAAGACCTTGTGATTGCTGATGCTGAAAAACCAATGTGTATCGCTGGTGTTTTTGGTGGTGCACATTCAGGTGTTTCGACAGAAACAACCAATGTGTTTTTGGAATCGGCTTATTTTAATGCTGTATCAGTGCGTAAGACCTCTAAAAGACATGGTCTGAAAACAGACGCTTCATTCCGTTTCGAACGTGGTACAGATCCTAACATTACTGTAGAAGCGTTAAAACGTGCGGCATTGTTGATTCAGGAAATTGCTGGGGGGAAGATATCTTCGACCCTGAAAGATGTATATCCTGTCGAAATTAAACCATTCTCATTCCATGTGAGCTATGCGAACGTGGTACGTTTAATTGGGCAAGCAATCCCACATGAGGAAATTAGAGCCATTATCGTTGCCCTTGGTATTGAGATTGCTTCGGAGACAGCTGCGGGACTAGATGTTTTAGTGCCTGCTTATCGTGTCGATGTAACCCGCGAAGTGGATGTGGTGGAAGAGGTATTACGGATTTACGGCTACAATAACATTGAACTAAAATCCCAAATTAAGGCTTCCTTAAACACGGTCGAAAAACCAGATAAAGAAGTCGTCTTAAATCAGCTTGCGGACTTATTGATCGGTAATGGATTCCGTGAAATATTGGCAAATTCGTTGACAAAGCTTGATTATGCAGACGACAGTGAAACTGCTGTCAGATTGTTCAATCCCTTGAGCTCGGACTTGGATACCATGCGTCAAAACATGTTATTCTCCGTGTTGAATGCCATTGAATATAATCAGAAGCGTAGAAATTTTGATCTGAAATTTTTTGAATTCGGTAAAACTTATGCGTTGGACGGTGAGGGATATAAAGAAACGCAGCATTTGACTTTTGCAATAACAGGCAGAGAGGAAGCTGAACAGTGGAATAGCAAAAAAGGTAATGTCAATTTCTATAACCTTAAAGCTGCAGTTGATACCATTGTCAAACGTCTAAAGATTGAGGGCATACAAATACAAGATGCACCGAGCAATCATTTTGCCTACGGATTGAGTTATATGAAAGGTCAGAAATGTCTGGTTTCTTTCGGTGCGGTAGCTAATGCCAACTTGAAAAAAGCAGATGTTGAGGGGCAGGTTTTCTTTGCAGATTTTGACTGGGATGTCTTAATGAAAATCATTCGCAAGAATAGTATTCAATATAAGGAAGTGTCGAAATTCCCTGCTGTACGTCGTGATTTATCCCTGTTGATTGACGAAAATGTGAGCTTCGATAAGCTTCAATTTGTCGCTCAAAAGACCGAACGCAAGCTTTTAAAGGAGGTAAATGTGTTTGATGTGTATAAAGGTGATAAAATTCCGGAAGGGAAAAAGTCTTATGCTCTGAGCTTTATCTTGCAAGACGAAGAAAAAACATTGACCGATAAACAAATTGATGCGATAGTTCAAAAATTAATTGTTAATTTTGAGAAGGAACTAAGCGCAGAGGTGCGTGGTTAATTAGATATATAACATTAATTGGTAATATTCGATTTACGCTATGGCAACATTGTCTTCACAAATGAATCTGATCGTTGAGAAAACGAAAAACTTAATTCAAATGTGCGAAGTCTTGCAAGAAGAAAATGATTTGCTTAAATTAGAGGTACAATCCTTAAAAGTGGCTTTCGACGCGAGCAACGATAAAAGCAAGCAGTTGGAAGAGAAAGTCAAGGCGCTGGCAGTAGCCCGAACCTTGGATTCAGAAACGGATAAGGAAGCAATTAATGAAAAAATACTTGACACAAAACAAAAAATTAACGATTTTGTGCGAGAAATAGACAAGTGTATTAGTTTGTTGAAGTAGTTGGAATTTGGAGATTATCGGAATTTAAACTAATACAACGTTAAAAAGCTCAAAGAAATGGGAGAGATTTCCATAAAAATAAATATCGCAGATCGTGTTTATCCCCTTCGGGTGGAAAGCGCGGAGGAAGAAGTGATTCGACATGCTGCGAAATTGATAAATGAAAAAGTAAAGGAATTGCAGGAAAACTATACTGTTAGAGATAAACAGGATTTGTTATCCATGTGTGTATTGCAGTTCGCTACGCGAATGTTAAATGCGGAGCGACAGTCCCAGAACCACGAAGTGGGGCTGGAGAATTCAGTACAGGAGCTTGATCAGTTGTTGACGGATTTCTTTAACAAATAAATTTACGTTCTTTATATTTAGAGCTTAAAACGACGAATTTGCCGCAATTAAATTCGGGTTGTCACTATTTTAAACTTAACGCTTCAATATTACAGGCGCAAAAAGATATAGGCCATTTTGCGAAAGCCATCTGGGTCATAATCTAAGCCTAATTATGTAATCACGAAGTTTAATAATACATGAGACCTGTTTAAATTTAATTGCGGTTTTTTTTTTGTTTTGAAACCATCATGCGTTGGACCTGTTTGCATACAATGTAAACCCTGTCTGATTCAATCGCTGGTATTCCTGAAAAAAGTATATCTGGATACCAATGGCGTTAAATCAGCTTGTGTCCAGTTCAAAAAATGGCGAAGATATTTATTCTATTGAAATTTAATAATTAATAAAAACAAACATATATAATACAATTATACATACATGGACGTCGCAATTTATATCATAATTCCTCTGATTGTTGGTGTAGTTATAGGTCGTTATCTGCTGGTTCTGTTATTCAAAAAACAAGAACAGGAAGCCAAAGATAAGGTAAATAGCATACTAAAAGATGCAGAGCAAGAAGGAGAACACATTAAAAAGAAACGCCTTTTAGAGGCTAAAGAAAAATTCCTTCAATTAAAATCCGAACATGAAAAGGAGGTGAATCAACGTAACAACACCATCAACCAAAAGGAAAATACGTTGAGACAGAAAGAACAATCTATTAACCAAAAGCTTGAAAGCATCAATCGCGATAAGCAGGATGTGGATACCAAAAAGAAGCAATTGGATAAATTGGTTGAACTTAATGAAAAGAAATCCGAAGAAGTTGAGGCTTTAAAATTACAACAGATCAAACAATTGGAGAGCATCGCTGGTGTTACAGCTGACGAAGCTAAAAACCAACTGGTGGATTCATTGCGCGAGGAAGCTCGTTCCCAAGCTATGATTCAGATCAAGGATATTGTAGACGAAGCGAAATTAACCGCGACGAAAGAAGCGAAAAAAGTCGTTATCCAAACGATCCAACGTACAGCTACTGAATCTGCAATCGAAAATACCGTTTCCATTTTCAATATCGAAAATGATGAGATCAAAGGTCGTATTATTGGTCGTGAGGGCCGTAATATCCGTGCATTGGAAGCTGCAACAGGTGTAGAGATCATCGTGGATGATACACCGGAGGCAATTATCCTTTCTGGTTTCGATCCAGTACGTCGTGAGATCGCCCGTTTGGCTTTACACCGTCTTGTTACGGATGGCCGTATCCACCCAGCTCGTATTGAAGAGGTTGTAGCAAAAACACGTACACAGATTGAAGACGAGATTGTTGAGATTGGTGAACGTACTGCCATTGATCTGGGTATTCATGGATTGCATCCTGAACTGATCCGTATGGTGGGACGTATGCGTTACCGTTCTTCCTATGGTCAGAACCTTTTACAGCACTCCCGTGAGGTTGCCAATTTTGCAGCAACAATGGCTGCTGAGTTGGGATTGAATGTAAAACATGCCAAACGTGCTGGACTATTGCATGATATTGGTAAAGTGCCTGATGATAACCCTGAATTGCCGCACGCAATTCTAGGTATGCAATTGGCTGAAAAATATAAGGAGCATCCAGATGTTTGTAATGCCATTGGCGCTCACCACGATGAAATTGAGATGACAGCCTTAATTTCTCCTGTGGTACAAGCCTGTGATGCTATCTCAGGAGCACGCCCTGGAGCACGTCGTGAAGTTGTTGAAAGCTACATCAAACGTTTGAAAGAACTTGAAGATTTAGCACTTTCTTACCCTGGTGTTGAGAAAACTTTTGCGATACAGGCAGGTCGTGAATTACGTGTCATCGTTGAGAGTGAAAAAGTATCGGATGCGCAATCAGAAATATTAGCAGCTGATATCTCAAACCGTATACAGACTGAAATGACTTATCCAGGTCAGATTAAAGTGACTGTCATCCGGGAGACAAGATCCGTATCTTACGCGAAATAACGTATGGAAGAGTCCTGAAAAACAATACAGGATCTTTGGTAAACGAATAATAAAAACGCCTCAATCATTTATTGGGGCGTTTTTTTGCTGTATATTTTGACGCGGGGAAGTTTTCGGCGGTCCACTTGAGCGAACATAGTTATTTCTTCTGAAAATCTGTTTATGTGCCAAAAAACTCCATTAAATCATCCACACTATGCAGCAGATAGGTTGGCTTTTCCTTCATAAGTTCTTCCTCACTGCCATAACCATAAAGCACAGCGATGGCATCCATGCCCGTTTCTCGGGCGCCAATTAAATCATGCTTGCGGTCGCCAATCATAATACAGTGCTGTGGATCAACCAGGTTGGCCTTGTCCAATACATACTGAATGACACTTGTCTTGGTCGGTCTAGAATCGTCCAATGCACTTCCGCCAGCAAAATCGAAGTAACTGTCGATTGCAAAATGCTGTAAAATCTTATGTGCAAAAATTTCGGGTTTGGAGGTCGCTAAGTATACCTTATAGTCTTTCGATTTTAGTCCTTCCAGTAATTCGGGGATGCCATCAAAGAGCAGATTCTCATATAAACCCTGGGTCGCAAAGCGTTCACGGTATTTGTCCACACAAGCCAAAGCTTCCTTTTCTTCAAATCCATAGGTATGCATGAAGGTATCTTTCAACGGAGGGCCAATTAATGGCTTCAGACTATTTAAATCAGGCGTATGTACTCCTTTTGCTTCGAGTGCATACGCAATGCATTTGGTGATGCCTTCAGCAGGGTCTGTCAGCGTACCATCGAGATCAAATAAG
>Ga0256895_1000270_pt1 | contig 11462 bp, 7 predicted proteins | sample MC6MC0668MT_FD_190194 | JGI IMG/M metagenome (GOLD analysis project Ga0256895, IMG submission 190194) | Metatranscriptome of enriched soil aggregate microbial communities from Iowa State University, Ames, United States - MC6-MC0668-MT... | ecosystem: Environmental > Terrestrial > Soil >... | reverse complement strand
GGCCTGCATGGGGCAGGTTTCGATGTCGTGGGCAATACGCCCTTTGCCTATCCCAGCATCCTGTTCGGCCACAACGCGCACGTGACCTGGGGCTCGACGGCGGGCTTTGGTGACGACGTAGACATCTACGCCGAAAAGCTCGACCCCGCCGACCGCACGCGGTACTTCCACAACGGCGAGTGGAAGACCATGGAAAGGCGCACCGAGCTCATCGCCGTCAAGGACGGCGCGCCCGTCCTGATGGATGTCTACCGGACCGTGCACGGCATCGTCACCAAGTTCGACGACAAGCAGCACGTGGCCTACGCCAAGGCGCGCGCGTGGGAAGGCTATGAGCTGCAATCGCTGATGGCCTGGACGCACAAGGCGCAGTCGAAAAATTGGGACCAATGGAAGCAGCAGGCCGCGCGCCACGCGCTCACCATCAACTGGTACTACGCAGACGACCGCGGCAACATCGGCTATGCGCACACGGGCTTCTACCCCAAGCGCCGCGCCGGCCACGACCCGCGCCTGCCCGTGCCTGGCACCGGCGAGATGGATTGGGACGGCATGCTGCCGTTCGCCACCAACCCGCAGGTGTACAACCCGCGCCAGGGCTTCATCGCCAACTGGAACAACCAGCCGATGCGCGGCTACCCGTCCACTGACCTGTTCGCCATCGTCTGGGGGCAGGCTGACCGCTACGCCGAAATCGAAACCCGCATGAAGGCCATGACGGCCAACGGCGGCAAGGTCAGCCCGCAGCAGATGTGGGATTTGATCCGCACCACCAGCTACGCCGACGTCAACCGCCGCCACTTCCTGCCGTTCCTGCAACGCGCCGTGGCGGGGCTGCCCGCTGATGACGCCCGTGCGCGCCTGGTGGCGGATCTGGCGTCCTGGGATGGCATGGGCACCAGCGACAAGCAGCCGGGCTTCTATGACAACGCCGGTTCAGCCGTGATGGACGCCTGGCTGCGCGCCATGCTGAAAGCCACGCTTGCCGACGAGATGCCCGCCGACTTCTTCAAGTGGTACAGCGCCACCGGCTATCCCACGCCCACTGCGCCCGCCACGGGTTCGCTCAACCTGACGGTGGGGGTGAAGGTGTTGTTCAACGCGCTGGCCGGCCAAAATTCGGGCGTGCCGCAGCAATACGACTTCTTCAACGGCAAACGCCCCGAAGCCGTCACGCTGGCCGCCCTGGACGACGCCCTGGCTACGTTGCAGAAGACGTATGGCCAGGACCCTGCTACCTGGCGCATTCCCGCGCCGCCGATGGTGTTTGCGCCCAAGAACTTCCTGGGCGTGCCGCAGGCGGACGACAAGGCGGTGCTCAGCTACGCGGCCACGCAGAACCGCGGCACCGAAAACAACATGACGGTGTTTGATGCCAAGGGCGTGCACGCCGTGGATGTGGTGGCGCCTGGGCAAAGCGGCTTCGTCGCCCCGGACGGCACGCCTTCCGTCCACACCCGTGACCAGTTCGATCTCTACAACCGCTTTGGCAACAAGCGGGTCTGGTTCACGGATGCGGAGGTGCGCGCCAACGCTACGTCGGTTGAGACGTTGCGCTACTGACCGCGTAGCCGCCCTGGTGGCTGGCCAGGCGCGCATAGGCCCCTTGCTTTCGCAGCAATTGGTCGTGCGTGCCGGCCTCCGCCAGCGTGCCGCGTTCCAGCACCAGGATCAGGTCGGCGTCGCGGATGGTGGACAGCCGGTGCGCGATCACCAAGGTGGTCCGATGGCGCATCAGCGTGTCCAGCGCGCCGCGCACTTGCATCTCGGACAAGGTGTCCAGATGTGAGGTCGCCTCGTCCAGAATCAGCACGGGCGCATTCTTCAGGAAGGCGCGCGCAATCGAGATGCGCTGACGCTGGCCGCCCGACAACTGCATGCCGCGTTCGCCCACTTTGGTCGCCAGGCCATCGGGCAGGGTGCGCACGAAGTCCGTCAACGCGGCTTGGTCCAGCGCACGCGCCAGCTCGTCGGGCGAGGCCTCGGGGCGGGCCAGCCGGATGTTGCCTTCCAGCGTGTCGTTGAACAGATAGGTGTCTTGCGTGACTAGCGCCACCCGTTCGCGCAAGCCATCGAGCTGCAACTGGCGCACGTCCACGCCATCCAGTTTCACCACGCCCTGGCGCGGGTCCCAGAAGCGCAGGAGCAGGCTGGCGACGGTGCTCTTGCCCGCGCCCGACGCACCCACCACCGCCACGGTGGCGCCGGCCGGGGCCTTGAAGCTCAGGTCCTTCAAGGTGTCTTCCAGCTTGCCCGGGTAGGCGAAGCTGACGTGGTCGAACGCCAATGACAAGCCATGCGTGGCGACGGGCGGCGCCAGCGGGCCGTCGGTGACGGGTTCCGGTTCGTTGGCCACCACATGCAGGCGGCGCGTGGCGGCAATGGTGTCGGCCAGTTGGCGGCTGACCTGTGAAATTTCAGACACCGGCAGAAAGGTGGCCAGCGCAATCAGCACCAGCAAGGGCAGCATGCTGGCCGACAGCGTGCCGGCCGCCACTTGCAACGCGCCGACGACGGCCACCGCCAAGCCGCCCAGCCCCATCGCGATTTCAAACCAGGCGGTTTGCTTGGAGAGATCGCGCAGGATGTCCAGGCGGCGCACGCGGTACTGATCGGCCACTTTCAGGAACTGGTCGCGCCGGCGGCCAGTGGCCTGGAAGGCCGTCAGGTCGGCCAAGCCCTGGATGGTGTCGGTGGTGTGCGCGCTCATTTCGCCCAGCGCCTGCCGGGCCTTGTCGCCCAAGGCGTCGACGTGACGGCGGCCACGCACGGGGGACACCAGCGCATAGGCCAGGAAGGGCAGCAGCGCCAGGGCCACGGGCCAGCTGTACACGCCCAGGAAACCCAGCACCGACAGCGGCACCAGCACCGACACGATGGCCGGGGCGATGGTGTGCGCGTAGAAGTATTCAACCATCTCGATGTCTTGCGTGGCCAGGGCGACTAGGTCGCCCGAGCGGCGTTGCAGCAGGTAGGCGGGCGCCAGGCGTTCCAGCTTGTCGTAGAGCTTGACCCGCATGTCGGCCAGCAACTGATAGGCCATCGCATGCGCCAGCCACGACTCCAGCCAGTGGAATAGGGCGGCCAACGGCGCGGCGATCAGCAGGCCGGCCACCAGGCTGGAGATGTCGCGGCCATCGCGTATGGCCGCCACGATCAGCGCGCTGAAGACGCCCACGCCGATGAAGGCGGCCACACGCGCCACGCCCAGCAAGATGGTGGCGATAAGCGTGCCGCGCCACGGGCGCACCACCGACAGCAGAGTGCCTAAGGTCGCGCGCCAGCCGATCTGTTCAGCGTCTGCATCCAGTGAGCGCAGCACGGGGCCTTGCTTGGTGTCGGGGTCTGCGGCGGGGTTCGAGTCAGTGGTCCGGGCGACGCCGGGCGCGGCGGTGGCCGCAGTATTGGCTGCAGTGTTGGCCGTCAGCGCCACGCCCGCCGAGGGGTTCTCATGCGCTTCCGCCTGCTCGTGCATCAGGCGGTAGTACAAACCGCGTTGCCGCATCAGCTCGGCGTGCGGGCCGGCTTCCACCACGCGGCCCTGGTCCAGCACCAGGCTGCGGTCCGCGCCGATCACGCTGGCCAGCCGATGCGCCAGAATCAGCGTCGTGCGGCCGGCCATCAGCCGGTCCAGCGCCTGTTGAATCAGGGCTTCGTTTTCCGTATCGACGGAAGACAGCGCTTCGTCCAGGATCAGGATCGGCGCATCGCGCAGCAGCGCGCGCGCAATCGCCACGCGTTGGCGCTGGCCGCCCGACAATTGCAGGCCGCGCTCGCCGATGCGGGTGGCATAGCCGTCGGGCAGCGCCATGATGAAGTCGTCGATATTGGCCGCGCGCGCCGCGGCGCGTACCTGCTCGTGCGTGGCGTCGGGGCGGCCCAGGCGCAGGTTGTCGTCAATGGTGCCGTGAAACAGCGTGATGTCCTGGCTGACCAGCGCCATCTGCGACAGCAGCGTTTGCGTGTCCAACGTATTCACATCGTGTCCGCCCACGCGGATCACGCCCGCTTGCGGCACGCATTCCCGCAGCAGCAGACGCACGATGGTGGACTTGCCCGCGCCGCTAGGCCCGACGACGCCGACGCGTTCGCCCGCTGCGATGCTGAACGCCAGCCCCTGATGGGCGCGGCGCTCGGGCGTGTACGAGAACGCCACGTTGTCGAATTCGATGGTGGGCGCCAGGCGGGCACCCGCAGCGGTAGTAGCGGGTACGGCAGGCTTGGCCGCATTGGCGCCCGCGTCCGGCGCGGGTGTCAGCGGCTGCGCATCCATCAGGGCGTGGATGCTGACCGCAGCCGATTGGCCCAGCATTCCTCGGTGCAACACCGAGCGCAGGTCGCGCAGCGGCCGGAAGATCTCGGTGCCGGCCATCAGCACGATCAGCAGCGCTTCAACGCTCATGTCGCCGGCCGCCACACGCCACGCGCCCAAGGTCAGCGCCAGCGCGGCGCCCAGCGCCACACCCAGGTCGCTGATGCCGCGCGTCAGCAGGCTGACCGACAGCACCCAGAACGTGTTGTCCGATAGGCTGCGTGCGCGGGCGGCCAGACGGCGGCCCCAGGCTTTGCCCTGGCCATACGACTTCAGCGTGGGCAAGCCTTGCACGGCGTCCAGAAAGTCTTCGCCGAAGGCATTCAGCGAATGCGTGCGCGCCTGGCTGGCGCGGCGGTCCAGCATGTGCACCGCCATCGGGCCGAACAAGGCGAACAGCGCCGCCACCAGGAAGACAAGAGCCGTGGGCACGTCCCAGAAGGCGATGACGGCAAAGATGGCGAAGGGCGCGGCGGCCGCGATGGCGACCTGCGGCAGATACTGGCCGAAGAATGTTTGCAACTGCTCAACGCCGTCCACCACCGTCAGCATGACGCCGCCCGTGCGCTGGTTGGCGAACCAGGCGGGGCCTAGCGTGACGATGCGGTCATACAGTTTGCCGCGCAGCGTCTGCTGAATCTGGGCCGAGGTGTGATTCGCCTGCACGGTGCGCCAGTGGTCAAAGCCCGCGCGCAGCAGTACCATTGCGCCCACGCACAGCGCGGGCGTGATCCAGTCGTGCCACGGCGCGCCGTTGAACACGCGAGCCAGCAGCTGGCCCAGAAAGACATAGCGGGCGATGCCCGCCGCCAGCGCCAGCAGGCCCAGGAAGATGCCGCCCGCCATCCCGGCGCGCAAGCCGGCGGTCAATCGCCACAATCGAGAGTCGAAATACATATCAATGCTCCATCCAGAGCCTGCATGGTCACTGATCCGCCGCACGCGCGAAAGCGATAGTTTTTCAATCATGGGTTGAGATAAACTCAACCGATGTCCGATCTGCCTAACCACACGCCGCCGCTGGCCGCCTTACGCGCCTTTGAAGCCGTCGCCCGGCTGGGCAGCCTGAGCCGCGCCGCGGCGGAATTGCACGTCACCAAGAGCGCCGTCAGCCATCAGCTACGCGCGCTGGAAGCGGATTTGGGCGTGCCGCTGTTGCGCCGGGGCGGCACGGTACGCCGCGCAGAGACGACGGCGGCGGGCGCCGAGCTGCTGGCGTCCGTACAACAGGCCTTGACCCTGTTGGATACCGCCTGCCGCAATGTGCGCGCCTCGGCGCGAGGCCGCCGCCGCTATACCTTGAACGTGTCCGCCAACCCGTCGCTGGCCGCGCTGTGGCTGGCGCCGCGCATTGGCCGCTTCATTGAATTGCATCCTGACATCGGCGTTCAGGTGTACCTGCACGCCAGCCAGGACCCGGCCTGGAAAAGCCAGGACATTGATCTGGCCTTTCTGCACGTGCGCGCGCGCGGGCCGCACCTGGCCGAGCCGGGCGATATTGCGTTGATGACCGAAACCGTCGTGCCCGTGTGCAGCCCCACGCTGATCGCCGAGGCCGACCGCCATGACCCGCGCGTCTTCCTGCGCCATCGCTGGCTTGAAGAAAAGCACATCGACAGCCCTGAAACCGATTGGCGCACGTGGAGCCCGCGGCTGGGCCTGGCCGAATCCGATTGGCAGGAGCCCATGGTGCTGAGCGGCCTGAGCACGGTGGTGGCGGCAGCCGCGGCGGGCGTGGGCATTGCGCTGGGCCGCGCGCCGCTTATCGATGAAGACCTGGCCAGCGGCCGGCTGGTGCCGCTGATGCCGCAGCTGCGCATGCCGGGTTCGTGGGGCTACGTGATGCGCATCCACGCCAACCGGCCGATGGATGCGTCGTTGCCCGCGCTGGTGGAGTTTCTGGCGGAAGAAGGGCGCAGCAAAGGGGCGTGGTAACGCGGGCCCAGGCTGCTTAGTCGCTGGTCAGTTCCATGCTGCGCGTCACTTCCTCTTGCACGCGCTCCCAGATCGACCGCTTCAATTCCACAAAGCGCGGCGACAGCTGCACATCAGCGCTGCGCGGATGCGGCAAGTCGTTCTGGATGTCTTGCACGATGCGCCCGGGTTTGGAACCCATCACCGCCATGCGCGTGGACAGCGTCAGGGCTTCGTCGATGGAGTGCGTGATGAAGACAATCGTCTTGCCGCTTTGCTCGTAGATCGACAGCAACTGGTCTTGCAGCACCTGACGCGTCATGGCGTCCAGCGCGGCGAAGGGCTCGTCGAACAGCATCACGTCGGGGTCGTTGGCCAGCACCCGCGCAATCGACACGCGCTGCTTCATGCCGCCGGACAGCGCATGGGGATACTTGTCCGCCGCCTGTTTCAAGCCCACCATCTCGATGAACTTGCGGGCAATTGGCGCGCGTTCCTGCTTGGACATGCCGCGCATCTTCAAGCCGAATTCCACGTTCTCTTGCACCGTGCGCCACGGAAACAGCGCGTACTGCTGAAACACCATGCCGCAGGCGGCGGTGACGTCGGTGACGGTCTTGCCGTTGATGGCGACGGTGCCGGTGTTGGGCGTGATGAAGCCCGCCATCAGGTTCAGCAGGGTGGACTTGCCGCAGCCAGACGCGCCCAGCAGCACCAGGAACTCACCGCGCTTGACCTCCAGATTCACCTTGTCCAGCACGGTCACGTCGCCATAGGCCTTGGACACATCGGTCAGCTGGATCATCGTGTCATTCATCGTTGCCATGCCAGCACCCATCGTTCAAGAAGCCGCAAACACAAGTCAGTTACCAGGACGGTGAAACTGATCAGGACCATGCCCAGCACCACGGTGTCGGTCTGGAAAAATTCCTTGCCGTTCATGATCATGAAGCCCAGGCCCTCTTTGGACGCCACCAGTTCGGCAGAAATCACGCACGTCCATGACAGGCCCAGAATGATCTTCATGCCCGACAGAATCTGCGGCAGGCATCCGGGGAACAGCACTTCGCGCATGACCTGCCAGCGGTTTGCGCCCAGGTTGCGCGCCGCCCGCACCAGCACCGGGTCGATGCTGCGCGATGCTTCCATCACGTACAGCAGCGCCGGCACGAACGACCCCATGAACACGATGCTGTACTTCTGCGTTTCGGTAATGCCGAACCACAGGAGCGACAGTGGAATCCAGCTCATGGATGGCAGCGGGCGCAGAAACGAAATGATGGGGTCGAAGACGGCGCGCGCCACCTTCGATGTGCCCAACAGAATGCCCAGCGGAATGGCCACGATGACGGCCGCCAGAAAGCCCACCATCACGCGGCGCGTGGAGGCCAGCACGTTGTAGAACAGCGTGCCCTGGTCCGACATCGACATCGCGCGCGCCAGCACCTGCGTCGGCGCGGGCAGGAATATCGGGTCGACCGCGCCGGCGCGGCACAGGCCTTCCCACAGCAACAAAAAGCTCAGAAGCGAAAACACGCTGACCCAGATCAGCCGTGTTTCCCTTGAAGACGAACGCGTGGACATGGCTTGTGTCCCGCTTACAGGTACGAGGCCTGGACCCAATCCTTGACGGTGGGCGCGCGGTCGATCTGCTTGAGCGACACCAGCATTTCAGCCAGTTGCTGCATGCCGGTGACGAACTTGCCCGGCTCCACCATCAGCGCCTGCTGGTCCGCAGCCGAATACCACTGCGTCTGCTTGATGACGGCCAGTTGTTCTTCCTTGGACAAGCCCGTCAGCTCCAGCAGCACGCCGGCAGCTTCATCGGGCTGCTCGGTCAGCATGGTGTTGGCCTGGAACACCGCGCGCAGGAATTGCTTCACGGCCTCGGGGTTCTCTTTGCCCAGCTTCGTGTGCGTCAGCAGCACGTCGGGGCCGGGGGTGATGGCGTATTGCTTGTAGAGCGAGAACGCCGTGTCGTCCAACAGCACGTGCGTGCCGGGCACGGCCTTGATGCGGTCGAACGCCGGGGTCCAGGCCACCGCCGCGTCGATCTGCTTGCCCTGGTAGGCAGATAGTAGGTTGGTCGCGGGCAGGTTGATGATGGACACGTCGCGGTCCGGGTTCATGCCCGCCTGACGCAGCACGTCCAGCAGCAACACGTGCGCGCTGGACGCATAGGTGACGCCGATCTTCTTGCCCTTCAGGTCAGCCACCGATTTCACGTCTTCGCGCACCAGCACGCCTTCGGCGCGGCCGAAGTTGTTGGGCGTGGCAATCACCTGAAACTGGCGGGCGCCCGCCGCCATCAAGGCCAGCGACGACACCACGCCCGTGCCGGCCAGGTCGATGTTGCCGGCCATCACGGCGCTCATGCGGTCGGACGACGTGGCGAAGCTCTGCCACTTGATGTCCAGGCCTTGCTTGGCGAACAGCCCCGTCTTCATGGCGATGTAGGCCGAGTAATGGCCCAGCCAGGCCGAGCCGCCATACGTGTATGACGCATTGGCGGCGCGGCCGATCATGGGAAAGCCCAGGGCGCTTGCGCCCGCCAACGCTGCGGTGCGCACCAACATGGCGCGGCGATTCATGTTCATATTTTTCCCCTACGTAAAGTAGATTGACTGATAGATGTCATGTCGCCGGCACTCTGTGGTGCGGCAGACGAGACTTTCACCCGGGCATCGCGCCGCAGCATGAATATAAGGATTGGCGATGGTCGAAATTCGTTCTGCTTAAACAAAGCGGACGGAACGTCGACGTTTCAGCTAGGCTTTTATTCAGTATTCGCGGTGCTTATATTGCGAAGCGCCAGACAGGGCAGGTTCACACTCGCGGCACTTGTCCTTGGAGCCTTGTCGTGAAAAGTTATGACGTGATCGTGATTGGTGCCGGCGTGATCGGCAGTTCGGTGGCGTTCCACCTGGCGGAGCTGGGCGCCAAAAACGTGCTGGTGCTGGACCGCGCCACGATCGGGGCGGGCACGACCTCGCAGTCTTCCGGCATTTTGCGCACGCACTATTCGGTGCGCGAAAACGTGGAGCTGGCCCAGCGTTCCTGGAACGTGTTCAACCACTTCGCCAGCTATGTCGGCGACGACGAAGCGTCCTGCGGCCTGGTCAAGTGCGGCTATCTGATTACGGCGGCCGACGACGACAAGCTGGAACCGTTGCGCGGCGCGCTGGATCAGCAACGCGCGCAAGGCATTGCGCTGGAGTTGCTGAACCCTGCCCAAGCCCGCGAATTGCTGCCCATTGCCTCGTTCGATGACGCTGCGCTGATCGGCTATGAACCGGAAGCCGGTTTCGCCGATGCGTATCTGGTGGCGACCAGTTTTGCGCGCGGCGCGCGCCGCCGGGGCGTGACCATTCGCGAAAACGTTGATGTGCGCAAACTGCTGATCGAGAACGGCCGCGTCGTTGGCGTGTCCACGTCTGAAGTCGACTTCGCCAGCCCGCTTGTCATCAGCACGCAAAACATTTGGACGCCCGAACTGGCCGGCTGGACCGGCGTGGCGATGCCCGTCGTGCCGGAACGCCACGCGGTGCTGGCGCTGGAATGCAGCGGCGCGCCCTACACGTATTCCATGCCGGTCTTCAAAGACCTGGCGTCACCGGGCATGCTGTATTGCCGCAGCTATGGCGGCAACCAGATGCTGGTCAGCGAAGGCATCGTGGGCGAGGCGCTGCAAAAGAGCGACGCCGAGCAGGGCGATATTCCGCTGGATTATGTGGCTGAAGTGGGTGAACAGGTTGCCGCGCGCTTCCCGGCGTATGAGACGGCAGGCCTGGCCTCGTCCTGGACCGGCGTGTACGACGTCACGCCCGATTGGAATCCGGTGCTGGGCCGCGTGCCCAGCGTGCAGGGGCTGATCGTGGGGTTCGGCTTTTCGGGTCACGGCTTCAAGCTGTCGCCGACCGTGGGCCGGGTGCTGGCGCAGGAAGCGCTGGGGCTGGCCACCGACGTGTCGCTCAAGCCTTACGACATCGGCCGCTTTGAAAGCGGCGCGTTGCTGACCGGCAAGTACGGCCTGGGCGCGGTGTCCTGATCCGATGCGCGCCATGCATGTCAACTGGCGGCACTTGCCGCTCGAACCCTGGAAAAACGGCGGCGGCGTCACGCGCACCTTGGCGGCGGATGACGCCGCCAGCGCATGCAAGATGCCGCCGCGCTGGCGGGTCAGCGTGGCCGACATCACCCGTGATGGCGCGTATTCGCGCTTCCCGGGCGTTGACCGCGTGTCGGTAGTGCTGTCGGGGGCGGGCGTGGCGTTGCGTGGCGATGGCGTGGACATCGCGTTATTGCCGGGCAGGGCGGTTGCGTTCGCGGGCGATGTCGCTTTGCAGTCGCGTTTGCTCGACGGCGCGGTGCGCGTGCTGAACCTGTTCGTTTTGCGCGGCGCAGTTCACGCGCAGGTGCGCTGCGGCGGCGCGCAGCCCGTCATCGTCAACGCCGGATCGTTGGAAGACGCCGACGGCCACGCGTCACACGTGCGCATCGTGGTGGATGCGCAGAATTTCTATATCGACTCGTCCTGTCAGGACGATGCCGCGTCAGCAGACGCGTTGCCGCCGGACGCCGTGCGGATTGATCTGCGCATGGCGGCGCCTGGCGCGTTTTGTTAATTCCTTGATTCAGGAGTGTTCGCATGAAGGTGATAGCCGCGGTCAAGCGCGTGGTTGACTACAACGTCAACGTGCGCGTCAGGGCCGACCAGAGCGGCGTGGAGATCGGCAACGTCAAGATGTCGATGAACCCGTTTGATGAAATCGCCGTCGAGGCGGCCGTACGCTTGAAAGAGCAGGGCGTGGCGCAAGACGTGGTTGCCGTGTCTTGCGGCACGGCGCAGTCGCAGGAAACCTTGCGCACCGCGTTGGCCATTGGCGCCGACCGAGGCGTGCTGGTGCAAACGGACGTTGCGCTGCAACCGTTGGCGGTGGCCAAGCTGCTGCGCGCGGTTGTGCAAAAAGAACAGCCCGCGCTGGTGATCCTGGGCAAGCAGGCCATCGACGATGACGCCTGCCAAACGGGCCAGATGCTGGCCGCGCTGCTGGGCTGGCCGCAAGCCACCAACGCCAGCGCGATTGACATCGACGGCGGCGTGGCGCGCATCACGCGTGAAGTGGATGGCGGCCTGGAAGTGCTGGAACTGAGCTTGCCCGCCATCGTCACCGCCGACCTGCGCTTGAACGAGCCGCGCTACGTCACGCTGCCCAACATCATGAAGGCAAAGAAG
>Ga0256895_1000250_pt1 | contig 11847 bp, 8 predicted proteins | sample MC6MC0668MT_FD_190194 | JGI IMG/M metagenome (GOLD analysis project Ga0256895, IMG submission 190194) | Metatranscriptome of enriched soil aggregate microbial communities from Iowa State University, Ames, United States - MC6-MC0668-MT... | ecosystem: Environmental > Terrestrial > Soil >... | reverse complement strand
TGCACCTCAATTCGAACTGATAGGCACACTGCATCCCCGGGATTACTACGGCACGCACTATGCGGAAGATCTGGCTTGGGCTTCGACATATGGAAGTTCCGCCACTGCATTCGGCAAGGTCGCACGCTACACCTATCAGGCTGGCGAGTTGGCGCTGCTTGACGATGGAAAGCAATATCGCCCTGCCGCGGCCATGCGCCTCCGTTGCTCGGTCCTGCGCATCCAAGAGGTGACCGACGCGGACATTACACGCTGGCTCGACACGCCAGACACCGCCAATAGTGAAGGTCATCAAGGCCTGTCGATCGACGAATTCAATTATTGCGCGGACGGCGCCGCGGCTGACGCCGAAACACTTCTAACGACGCAGGATGCGGTGCTAATCAATAAAGGGGTCTCATTCGACCAAGATCTGGCACCTTTAGCCGAAGCGATTAAACCCGCGACCGCAATGAGTGATAATTCGGATGATGACCTTCCTTCCATCTCCGGAGCAGAACTGGCTAAGCGGTTGCGAGCGCCGGCGTCCAAAATGATCACGCTTGCGGTAGAGGGCGATACCTTGAGCGTACGATCCAAGCTACCTCAAGAGAGTTTTGCTTACGTCTACGTTAAAGAATCCTCGCCTCGTGAAGAGTTGAACATGGAACTCAACAGCCAGTTCACACTGGTTTGCGATGATCCAGGCGAAGTGCGCACGGTTTTCGAATTCCAAGACAAGGACAGGAAAAAGCTATCGCACTCAATTGTCGGAGCGGAAGGAACCCACGCTCTCGCCATCCCCAACGAATGCGTCTACATCCGCTTTGGCTTGCGGATCCAGGGGAATTGCAACCTCAAGATTCATAAACTAGTACTCGGTAGCCACGGCCAAAAGCCCTCGATCGTGATTGGTCGCTCAAACACATTAGTGCTTTCAAAGCAATATCCGGCCTACGACGATCTCTATAAGTACGGATTCCTGCATACCCGCGTCCGTGCCTATGCTCGGGCAGGACACACCGTGGACGTATTCCGTATTAGCGCCCATCCTGGCCAGCCATATCGAGAATTCGAGAATATAGATGTGGCGAACGGAGACGCCGCCCTCCTGCGACAATCCCTCGAATCTGGTCGCTACAGCAATGTGCTAGTACATATACTCGACAAATCGATGTGGGACGTGCTCAAGGATTTTCTGGACAAGATAAATATTACAATCTGGGCGCACGGATCAGAGATTCAAGTCTGGCAACGGCGCGCATATGAATTCGCCGACTTGAGCCCCGACGAAATTGTCCGAAAAAAGAAGCTTAGCGACAATCGGCGAAAGTTCTGGCGAGACGTATTCAGTAACACGAGCCCCAATCTGCGATTTGTGTTCGTCTCAGAATGGCTAAAGCGCACCACAGAAGAGGACATGGACGTCTCGCTGACTGCGGACCGTTACATGGTGATTCCGAACCATGTCGATGGTGCCATATTCGACTACAAAGTAAAGCAAGCCGAAGACCGCACGAAACTGCTCTCGATCCGCCCCTACGCAAATCGAACGTATGCAAATGACCTCACGGTTCAGACGATTTTGAATCTGAGCAAAAAACCCTATTTTCAAAATCTGTCAATCGAACTTTGCGGCGACGGGGAGTTGTTCGATGAAACAACCGCCCCACTTGCCAATTTCCCTAACGTGAAGCTCACGAAAGGTTTCTTGACACATACTGAGATATCGGCCAAACATAAGTCATATGGCGTTTTCCTGACCCCTTCGCGTATGGACACGCAGGGAGTTTCGCGAGACGAAGCAATGTCCAGTGGATTAGTGCCAATTACCACAAATACGGCTGCTATATCTGAATTCCTGTCGAAGGAAGAAGGGTTTCTCTGCCCTCCCGAAGATGCAACCGCCCTATCTGCCGCGGTTGAACATCTTTTTCAGAATCCAGAAGACTTCCTTAAAAAATCAGAGGCTGCGAATAAACGGGTAGCTTATACACTGGCTGTCGACAAGACGATAACCCGCGAACTTAACTTGTTCACACGGTGATCGACTACAGGGGCCCCCTTTAGGGCGGCCCCGTTAATTCATCTCCAGCCGGTCAAGATAAAAGCCGGCATGAAAGCCCGGCGGAGGTCCCGTCGTACAATGTTGGGGTGTGAACGAGGCCATCTCGTGCCTACCCCAACAGTGAGCCCGTGCCCCATCCGCCTTGGCGCGGCACGCAGGCAGGAGTAATAAATCGAATATGCAAATCGCTCCCGCATCCGCCCCTCTCTCCGGTGCGGACATTTCGATGGACGCTATCCAGGTGCAACATGCTGCATTTCCGGCAGTTGTCCTGTCGGATCCTATAGACTGGGCGATTAACCCCTACAATTCACCCGCCTGGCTCCATCATTTTATGAGCCTCCGGTGGATTCCCGCTAATTTCGACTCGGGTTTGTTGTTCTATATCGTTAAGAGCTTCCATCAGTTTCATTGCGTAAGACAATCCCGCAATCCGTACTATACGCACCTCCGGGGCGATCACGCTGCGGTCATACGCATTGAGCAAATTCTTTCTTTTCGTAAGCGGTTCAGTGAACTGGACAATATTCCGGCGATGGGGATATGCGACAGAATCATCAGAGCCGAGGCACTTAACCTTCAGCGCGTAGAAATGTATAGGAAGGGACACAATCACGGGTTGATGGTAGACATCGCACTTTTAACAATGTGGAATGACTACCCTGCCTACCGCGGCAGCATTGATCCCGTTGCCGTCGCAGCTAGGGGACAAGCTACCCTCGACGAAATGTTCACATATGATGGAATCACTCGAGAACATTCCATCTCCTATCAGGAACACAATTACCCGCTGGCCATCCAGTTCCTTGATTTGCATCCCCAGCACGATGAGACCAGAATCAAGAACCGCAAGTCCACGCTCGCAAAAAACACAAGGGAAATTCTCGCCTTCGCATTACGGGACTGTGGAGAATATCTAGCCGTGGGTGATACCCTTCGCGCACCAAACAAAAGTATACGCGCGTCACATCCAGAGATCGCAGCCAGTCAAAATGAACTGGCTAACCTTGGATTTAAAGGTCACAGACTATACTCTGACACGGGATTATTCTTCTACAAGAGAAGAAAATCGGACGGCGATACTTTCCAGAAAAACATACATCTGTCTGCAACCTGCGGCTGGAATTCCGTAAATCACAAACAAGATGACGAGCTTTCTTTTTGCTTGGAAATCGATGGCCACCTAATATTCGATGATCCGGGCTACACCGTAAATGTGATGTCTCGCGACCGAAAGATCCGCAAGGCGTCGGCCCATAGCACCATCGAGATTGCCGAAAAACCATTTTGCGATGTCCGAGCCGCCCCTCGGGGAAGCCGAATCGACGAATGGTTCGAAACTATGAATGGCTTCGTCGTGGTCATGAGTCATGACAGAATAGCCGACCACGCGATATCGAGAGAAATATCTCTGTATAGCGAATACTTGACTATCCGAGACAAAATACATCGCAGCGATTTTAGCAATCCACTTCTAGCCTTCCACAATTTCGTGCTTCATCCTGACATCTCTGCCGAGATATCTGATCTTAAGGTCAAGCTCCATTCCAAAGGAGGCCTCTTAGTGGCGGAAATTGACATCATAGAAGGGAATGGCTGCTGGAGCTCCGAAAATTTGGACTACATCGGAGTTGACAAATATGTATATCTGAGCACCACAAAGCTGGTGTTCAAGAGCTCACAAGAATTCTGCGAATTCAAAATAGAATTTTGAAATCAGGCCATCATTAATCTAATGAATCTTAATCTTCTCCGCGACAACCTAAACAATATAATAAAGAACTTGGATTTCTCCACCAGAGGCGAAGAAATCGTGAGATCCAGAAAAGTTCGGCTAGGGCCGTTCCCACTCGTGGATTACACGCTCGATTGGGACCAGAATCCTTTAGAGAACCGCACATGGCAGTGGCGGTGGGGCTCGCTATCCGCACTACTTTACATTATCGCCTACCACCACACCACGTCAGACTGCCGTGCCTTGGAAGCCGGCATCGCACTGATCGACGAGTGGTCAAAGCTGTTTTCCGATTCTCGCCCCGAAGACAAGAATCTCTCAGAGTTCGTATGGCACGATCACGGGACGGCGCTGCGCGCAGAACACATTCTATTATTCCTTGGATATCTCTCTGAACTTCCTGCAACGCAAATGGATAAAGAAGCACGCGAACGCTTCCTCCATGCCTCAAATTCGCTGCTGGAACGGCACGCCGCAATCTTAGCAGAGGATACATTTTATTCTGCCCATACTAATCATGGACTGGAGCAGGCACGCGTTCTGCTCCTGCTGGCGTCCATGTTTGAGGACGTTTGGCAACATGCGATGGCGTGGCAAACGACGGCACTCGCGCGACTGCAATCAGAACTGGATTTCGCTTTTACCTCGGAGGGCGTCCATGTCGAAAACAGCCCTGCGTATCATATTTTTGTTTTCAAGACATTTATCTCTATCGTTCAAACCTGCACGAAAACCGGGCATTTGGAACTGGCAAAGGCATTTGTTCCTAAAGCTAGGAAAATACTCGAGTATATTGCCTACGTTCTGCGCCCAGACGGACATGTCCCAATAATCGGTGATACCGAAAAGCTCCGTCCTACAGATGCATTCAAAGAGCTACTAGGCGAGAGCCAGGAGTATCAAGAATTCCGTTACGCCCTAACCGCCGGAAAGTCTGGAGCTAAACCTCGCTTTCGATTCAAGATCTATCCAATATCAGGATATGCGATATACCGCGACACCTGGGATAACCAACGTGCACTGCACGGCATTTTTAAAGCTGGCGCCCTCAGTTCCTATCATCGACAAGAAGATGAAGGTAATTTGGTCGTATACGCATTTGGCGAAGATTGGCTTATTGATTCTGGCATGTACAACTACAATCATGGCGACCCGGTCCGAAAGTACGCGCGGTCTAGATTTGCGCACAACGTCGCAGTCTTAGACGGCACGGCCTACAAGAAAAATTGGCCGGAGTTAAAAAATAGTTGGACACTGATAGATGAGAGATTAACTGGCACCAATAATCAAAGCACTATGACATTCTACGGATTCGTGGGCGCATCCACTGAACGCACCACGCAATTCGAGCCTCGGCGCATCACAGTCACAGACTCTTTGGTATGTCTGGATGGAACAGCCCGCACAGCACGAACGCTATGGCATGTAGATAATCAAAAGGATATAAACGTCGTAGACAACAACACCGTGGTCGTACGTTCAAGAAAATCCGGGGCCACTATGACCATAACCACTACCGGGAAGACGCTTGACTCAATAACGGTGCGAAGCGGGATCAGTGGGGCTAGGGTCCTGTCCGTGACCTCAGACCGAGCCAACAAGTATGTGCCGTCCAGTGTCATTGAATTTATTTGCGTGTCAGGGGTTAAGCACGAATTGAAAACCGTGATAGCCTTTTCGCAATAAGCTCTCTTCCTAACACGCCATGAAATACGATGCTCTCCTAGCCCTAATGGAGCCAATTCTGGCTCATCCAACCACAATAACAGCCCTACATAATGAAGCCAGAAACTGCCTCATCGCGGGCGACCTCAATAAATCCAAGCGTTTAGAGCAACTGATCAAGATATTTCACAATTCCTATGTTCCGGCAACGGTACAAATAGGCGCGGGAACAACGTTTGCCTATGGAGGAATAGGAACAATCATTCACGCCCAAGCAAAGGTAGGAAGAAACTGCTCCATAGGTTCGAACGTTACCATCGGCGGCGGTCAAGGAACACATCCAGCCACTAGGCTTTCAGTGCCTAAAATTGAAGATAACGTTTATATCGCCACGGGTGCCAAGATTTTCGGCCCTGTTCTCGTAGGAAAGTTTTCAATCATAGGTGCGAACGCCGTCGTGACCAAAGACGTCCCGGCTTTCACCATCATGGGAGGAAACCCGGCGAAGGAGATAAAAAAAATAACGAAGGATAATTACGCCAGATACAAATCGTTCATTGGTCGGAATATCGAATATTCCGAAAGCATTTTCAATTGAGGACGATTTGGTGGCGGGGATATACAATGCGCGCCGCTAGCACCTGAATCTTCAATTTTTCTAGAAAATCGAACTATCCTCCAGCGCCTGCAGCCGGTGAGCCCAGGTATGGTTTTTCAACACCAATTGCGAGCCATGCCGGGCCCGTTCCTGCGCTATCTCATATTGGCTGGCCGACCAGGCAATCACCTCCTCCATAGCCCCCCTCGAGGAGACGATATGGCAATATTCAGAGAATAGCTGCGATGCAGCGAGAGATGGCGTCGTGATCGCAACGCCTCCAACCGCAAGGATTTCTATCAAGCGACGAGAGTACATTGTCGGCGAGGATTCGACAGTATTAACATTCAGATTGAATTTATAACTCTTATACAATGAGGCTGTTTTTTCGTACGGCACTCGTGACCGCACGGTCAAGCCGGGTAATCGCGGATAGCGGTAGTGAACAGATTTTCTGCCGGAGTTCCTATCATAGACATCCAGCCCTTTGGCAGAGAAAACTTCGAAAAGAGAATCTTGCCATTGCCTCCGCCGGGGATGGACATGCGTACCATAGCTTCCTATAAAGCAGCTGTAGCCCGGATTCGCTTTTCCCTTCACTTCAGGATGGTGGAATCTCGGCTGGACGGGAAATGGAAGCACACCTATTATCGCTGCATTCGGAGAATCGGCTCGGTACTGCTCGATACAATTCCCATCGACAGTATAAATATATCTAAACAGTCGGGCGCTCTCAATAAATCTGGAATAGTGAACTGAATCTTCTTTATTCCAGAACACCGCGGGGATCCCTTCTCGCTCAGCGGCATCCAACATCCTGCGCAGATGCAAATTTGTTCGTTTCGGATGATCCGGATAGGAGGCTATACAGTATTTCCAGCTATTTCTGAATCCTTGCCAGGCGGACTCGACAAAAAGAACATCGGGCCGCCAATCGCGAAAGACTCGCTCGAAGTTTTCAGGTGTAACGTTCCTGACCGAGCATTCGACTTCCAGGGACGCTTGTGTCAGAGCATCCGAAACCAAAGCCACCTTGAGCCTTGAAAACTCACCCGGAGAATGCTTGGCACGAAATACGGAATTAAAGTAGTTCTTCAAAAAATACACAGGGATTTCTCGGAGTTGGCCAACAGACATTGCTCATGCTAAACATTTTTTGATAGATATTTAACATTTAGAAAGACATCGATCAGCAATTTGCTGGGCATGGAAATGCGTATATTTCAGATCTCATCTAAACGCAACACCATACACGAAGCCTTCGGCGTAAAAATCGCAGCAATTAGGCAAGTAAAGCTGAAATTCAGCTGTTTTAAGGGGTTTAGCAACACTTTCGTATGCTGACGCGCTCCCTTACGCAGTTAGTTATTGTACAATCAGCCGCGCTCAGCACCAAACTACAATCCCATGCGTTTACGATCTCCGTTAGAAATCACCCGCTCCGTTATTTTTGCGCTCGTCTTGCGCGAGATGCGCGGACGTTTTGGCCGCATTAGGCTAGGTGCCGTATGGGTTATCCTCGAACCTATGTCCCACATGATCGTTTTGGGGACAATAATGAAACTACGCAGCGCTGCCTCGCCAAGTTATGAATTTCTAGTATTCCTGCTGATGGGCTTGGCGCCCTTTCTTTTATACAAGAATATCGTACTGAAGCTAATGGGCAGTGTCGAGGCCAACAAATCGTTGTTCTCCTACAAACAGATTCAACCCGCCGACGCCTTTTTCGCTCGGACAATCGTCGAATTTTGCATCTCCTCGATCACCTTTTTGATCTTATATATTGCGCTAACTTGGTACGGCTACTCTACCGCGATAACCGACCCGATCGCGTGGCTCTTTGCAATTTTTCTCGGCATCGCGTTTTCGTTCGCGCTGGGAATATTTTACGCAATGCTCGCGGAAGCGATTCCGGAGTTGAGAACGCTCCTTAGCCTTACATTCATGCCACTCTATCTGCTATCGGGTGTTATTTATCCGATAAATAGGTTACCTCATTCCATTATTGATTATTTATTGTGGAATCCGTACCTTCACATTATTGATCTTATCCGTGCGGCGACCTTTAAGCATTACAGGCTCTACCCTGGCGTTTCTTTTGAGTATGTAGTGAAGTGCACGATCGTTGCTTCATTCGCCGCTTATGCAGCCTACCGCGTACGCAAGTATCGATTAATGTCTCTTTGACTCGACCATGTTCGAAGTAAGAAATATTACAAAATCCTATTACACCCCGCGTGGTCGAAGGTACGTATTTCGAGATATCTCGTTTTCCATTCCGCCGGATAGGAATATAGGTTTGATTGGAAAAAACGGATCTGGAAAATCTACATTAATGAGGCTGCTGGGTGGCGCAGATACGCCAGATCGGGGGAAGATTGTAACAAACAAGAGCGTGTCGTGGCCGGTCGGGCTTACTGGCGGCTTTCAAGGCAGTATGAGCGGCAAGGATAATGTCAAGTTCGTCTGCCGAGTATATGGAGCTGTAGGCCCACGCATGTCGGAAGTTCTTCAATATGTCCGCGACTTTTCCGATTTGGGGAAATGGTTCGATGAGCCGGTTCGATCGTATTCATCGGGCATGAGATCTCGCTTGGCGTTCGGTTTGAGTATGGCATTCGATTTCGACTATTACTTGATCGACGAAGTCATGTCTGTTGGGGACTCTCACTTCAAGAAGAAATCCAACCAAGTTTTTGCAAAAAAAATGAAAACTTCCAACATCATCTTGGTCAGCCACTCAATGGAAGACATTCGTCGGCTGTGCAACTTGGTCTTGCTCGTCGAGAACGGCACTATAACAATGTTTGATGATGTCGAGTCCGGCATCGCTGCTTATCAAGCCTAACGGCCTGCAGGAAATACCGTGTTGAATCTTGAGAAACTCAAAAAAACACCATTGTTCATTTACATGGTGGTAATACCGATGGTCGTGGTCGGCATTTACTATGCCTTTCTTTCACTCGACAGGTATGTGAGTACAGCAAAAATAGTTGTCCGCCAGCCGCACGAGGCAGCTGGCGCCAATATCCCCAGTTTGGCTCTTTTGATGGGCAGCACGAACCCGACATCGCGCGAAGAAACATTGTTCATGCAGGACTTTATTCAGTCCATAGACATGATGGATCATCTTCAGCAGAAGTTGAATTGGGTTGACGCGTATGCGGAGCAGATGAGCGATCCGCTTTTCTACATATCGAAGGACGCTCCCGCAGAAGATCTACTCAAATTCTACCGCCGCGTAGTGGAAACGCATTTTGACGAATTCACAGGTCTTCTTCAGGTGGAGGTGCAAACTCCCGTACCTGCCCTTTCTAAAGCGATGCTGGATGAGATCCTGAATGAGAGCGAGCGTTTCGTAAATGAACTTTCGCATAAAATTGCCCGTGACCATTTGGGCTTCGCTGAACGTGAGCTAGGAAATGCCCGTCGCAACTATATCAAGCAGCGGGATATCTTGATTGCATTCCAGAATGCAAACAACCTACTGGACGCAAAGTCGTCGGCAGCATCACGATCCGCAACACTCGCTGGACTCGAAGACCTACTGACGAAGGAGCGTGCGCACTTGAAGGCACTGCGCTCCACATTGGATGCCCAAACGCCTCAGGTCAGACAGCAGCAGGTAAAGATTCGCGCGATCGAGCAACAACTGGCGGCCGAAAAGAAGGAGTTGATTTCCGCAGTCGGAGGAGAGCAGCTTAACGTCATAGCATCTGAATTTCAGAATTTGACTGTGGATGCCGGGATAGCTGAAGAAAGCTACAAGCTGGCTGTTACGGCTATGGAAAACGCCAGAATCGAGGCATCTAAGAAGATTCGTAGCTTGGTCACTATTGTGCGACCGGCAGTAGCACAGCGCGCTATATATCCCGAGCGTCTCTACAATCTCGCAACGCTGTTTATCCTTTTGGTACTGCTCTATGGCGTTGCGCGCTTTGTGATTGCCACGATCGAAGATCATCGAGACTAACAATTCACAATCGACATGACCGCAGCCTCTGAACACACGCCACATCCCTTCAATATGTTTCACCGTACTCCACGGACAGTTGCACCCCGACTTGTGCGTGCAGGGCTCACTATGGCAATCGCGGCTGCCCTGAGTGGCTGCGGCATTCTGTCGGGAGCAGGTCCTTACCGCTTAACGATTGCCGCAGAGGAGAGTTATTCCGATCCCAGATACGAGGTCGTCGACCTGGATGCCAAGACGATAGGCAGCTACATGCGGCCGGCCGTTCCTGAACTCACGTCCACGGTGTCGCAACTGCCTGTCAGCAATGTATTCCTGATACCTGGTGACGTTATCTCTCTGATGATTTCGGACAGTGGGCAAGAAGGCGCACTGTTCTCGCCCTTAAGCGCAGGGGGTACGAATTTTCCACAACTTCGCCTTGATGCCGACGGAAGGATATCGCTACCTTACGTAGGTGAACTTAAGGTGTCCGGCATGACTCTGCCTGATGTCGAACGCAGCGTACGCCAAAGACTGAAGGGAAAGGCAATTGACCCTCAAGTGCACGCTGCAATGGTAGGGGATCTTTCCGGGTCCGTGCTGGTGGCGGGGGGAGTCAAGACGCCTGGACGGTTCTCTGCACTTCAGGGCCCCCTGACATTGCTGGACGCTATTAACCAGGCCGGGGGGCCTGTGCTCGAACCGCATTTGGTCAATGTAGTCGTGCGCACCGGAAGCCAAGTTTATACCTACAGGTACCAAGACCTGCTTCAGGGAAAAAATCAGCCCGTCCCTCCACGATCCGAAATTGTGGTTGAGCGGGCGCGGCAGCGATTTGTAGCTATGGGCTCGGTCAAAACGCCCGGGCTGCACGACCTACCCTCGGCAAGCTCCAGTTTGCTTGAAACACTTGGCTCTGTCGGTGGGCTGGAAGAATCGAAAGCCGACCCCACTGGCGTATTCATTTTTCGTCTGGTGGAGGATGATCCCACCAATCCGCACGCGATCGTTTTCCGTCTCAACATGCGTAATCCAGAATCAATATTCCTCGCTAAACAGTTTTTGATGCAGCCGGAAGACGCGATCTATGTGACAAACGCAGCCGTGTACGAATGGCAGAAGATCATTACGCCTATCGTACAGGCACTCTTGCTCGGCCAGCGTTTCTGACGTCCGCCATGGCCGGCACTCTCGCCGCAGTCCATTGGCTTGACTGGGGATTATGGAGCCAACGTCAATTGGCATCGAAAGTTGATGCTCGCGTGGCAATTACAGGCGGGCTCCTACCCTACCGATCCGGCGCGGCATACATCGGCTGGGGCTTGAAGAAGAGTGGTTTGCGTGCGCTTGCTCTATCAAAACGCTTGGACGGACACTGCTGGCTGCTGGAGGACGGATTTCTTCGGTCGTTAGAAGGCAGCACGAGCCCCTCTTACTCCCTCGTCGTTGATGACGTGGGGATTTACTACGATGCATCCCGGTCATCACGCTTGGAGTGCCTCGCCGCAATTTCCCTTGACGATGCGCAGCACGATCGTGCTGTTCGTCTGCTCAAAGCCTGGCGATATCACCGGCTATCGAAATATAACGGCGGGCCCGACCCTATTCTGAATTCCCTTCCTGAACCGTATGTATTGGTCGTAGACCAAACGGCAGGGGATGCTGCCATTGCAGCTGGCGGTGCGAATGCCGCCAGTTTTCAGCAGATGCTAGGCGACGCACTTGCCGCGAATTCTGATTGCCGTGTCGTCGTGAGAGTGCACCCAGAGGTCGTAAAGGGGCGTAAACAAGGGCACTATGACCTCGCGTCACTTCGGGCGAACCCGCGAGTAGTGGTTGTAGCTGAC
>Ga0256895_1000235_pt1 | contig 12094 bp, 1 predicted proteins | sample MC6MC0668MT_FD_190194 | JGI IMG/M metagenome (GOLD analysis project Ga0256895, IMG submission 190194) | Metatranscriptome of enriched soil aggregate microbial communities from Iowa State University, Ames, United States - MC6-MC0668-MT... | ecosystem: Environmental > Terrestrial > Soil >... | reverse complement strand
TATTTATTTATTTATTTATTTACTTATTTAATACCAATTGCAGAATAAACATCAAAAGTACGAACAGAAAAGCAAACTATATTACCAATAGAATCACCAACAATTAATTGATTGTGATCTTTACTAATAGTGAGAGCAGTAATAGGAGAGGGATGTTGGACAGATGGTGTTAATTCACGAATTTTACAAAGAGTCCATGCATTCCAGAGGATGATTATACCAGATTCCATACCAGTGATTAAAAGATTAGTATGTAAACCTTCAATACCAGAGGTGAAGATCATACAATTTACACGATCATTTAGTTTCTTTTTAGAGATTTTCTGTGCATTTCCATTCCATAGTCTAAGACAACCATGATTGAAATTATCACTGGTTTCAAAGGTGGAGATATAGTTTGTAGTTGGAGATACTTGAACAGAGGTAACGGGATTCTTGTGTTTGAGGGAATTTACATAACACAATCTATTGAGATCCCATATAATACAACTACCGTCTTTAGAGCCAGAGATAATGATACTATATTCTTGAGAGACAGTGATACAGAGAATAGAGTTGGTGTGACCATAGAGTGTTGACCAAAGAGCAAGATTATCTCCACGTTCCTTACGTGTCATGATAGTACCGTCATTATTACATCTTTTCCAAACTTTAACAGTACCAGCAGTACCACCAGTTACGAAAAGTCTACCATTCTTTGTGATATCACAGCAGATGATGTCGTCGTTGAATACTTCGATGACAGACAATACTTTCCCAGTGTCAATTGAATTGATACGAAGGTTTTGGTCCCAATGACCCCATGAGATTGATTTATTATTGTCTGGATAGAATAGTATTCGTTGAGGTGGTAAATGAATTGGAGAATCTCCTGCTATCGATATGGAGCCAATAGGTGATCGTTGATTAAACATGAGATAGGATGAGAGTTTTTCAGGTTTACAATAGATTGAGTCTTGATAGAGATTAGTGGTTTTGGACCAATTCTTTTTGGGATGAGGCTTGGTGAATAAGAGTTTAGGGGTTTGACCATAACTGTGGATTTGTGCAATGGTTGCATCACGAGTGAGTGAATCTTCGATCGAGTCAATATCAACGGCACCCTCATAAGTGAGCGGGAAGAACATATTGAAAGCTTTGACAGCAGCCTCACCTTGTTGTTTGTAGCCAAACATTAAATCAATCCAATGATGAAGATTCTCAGAGACATATTTACATTCAAGGGCCTCCATGTGTTTTTTGATAAAGAGTCTAGGGTCATTTTTAGCCCAAGGAGGAAGGATTACATCGTCAACTTTAACGCCATCTTGTTTGGTGCCCATATTGAATTTATTAGAGTTGATCAAAAAGTCTGGCAAGTAGAAAAACTCGGGGATCAGTTCCTTGACATCGGAGCTAGAGATTGAGGAAGAGAGCTTCCATGTTTGAGAGATTGAATGGAATGCTCTGTCGGGTACATCGAATCTACCGCCTTGGAATTCAATGAAATAGGAAGAGAAAGGTTGAAGACGAACGAGGAAATGTAATACTGAGCCAATGTTGGAGTAGTGAGAGCCATAGTGGTAGGGTGTTTCGTTGGTCTCACAGAGATAGTTGAATTTCTCTACAAACTTTTTCAATCTATTGGGATCTTGAGCACCCATAGGTTTGGTGAGATCTCTAAAGGTGTCTGGATTCTCGAGATCCAATGTCTCGGATTCATAGTCTTTGAGAATGAATGGGAAGATAGGGTACTGGGTGAGATCGTTGAATGATCTACCGGCCAGGGTATTGAGATGCATAAGATACTCAAAATTACTAATCAAACCACGTTGCCATTTCTTGGTGATCGACATCTTTAGTATATTACCCTGGACCTCGGATGCATAGTCAACACGATTGGGTAAGGGTTTCGACATAATCAGGTCATAGACAACATCACGATCAGAGGTCTTACTAAAAGCAAATAAATAGGTTTTGTGAGGAGCACCACTACCCAAAAAGATCTCGATGGCACTGTTCTTCAACAAATGTCTACGTTTATGGATTTCAATGATATCTTCATAGGCCCATGTGATATGTTTACCTCTGTGGGGTGGTTTGATGCTACTGATGTTTGCTTTATCGTTGCTTGATAGCTCACCACCTCCACCAGAATTATTGGCACCGCCAACGGATCTCTGTTTTTCTGCTGTTGTCAATGACTCGTCTAGGAAATACACGTTTTGGTCACTGATTAAAAACTCACCGTCTCTTTGATAGAAAGGACTGATGCAAGAACACTTGAATACTTGATCTACCTTTTCACCCGATTGAAGATGATCAAACGATGAGTAATCTAGTGAGTTTTGGTTATTGAGATTATTGAATAGTTGTAATTCAGATCTACCGACGATTGGTGAGTTTAGTTCAGGGACCAATGTAGCAATCTTTGAAGCATCGCTGTTATTGAGCACCGGTTGGATTCTTTTGAGTCTCATTCTTGTTCTATGGGGACCTTCAGTAGGGTCTAGTTTCCATTTGACCATATGAGTGTTTTCTTTGGATAGATCAACTTTATTCATACGGTTGTCGTCTTTGTCTAAAAGTAATGATTCATCACTGCTACTATCGACGGCTGCTGCTGGTGAGGATGAGTCGTCTTCTTCGGCTTCGAGAGGGACGTTGGCATTCCAGATGGCCTTGTCGTGAGTGACCTTTTTGACCAACATTTTCCATTGATTTTGGAAGAAACGTTTGGACTCTCTATTCTCAATGAGATATTGAAGATTGGTTTTCTGGTACTCGGTCTTCAATTGACAGAGACTTTCACTGAGTTTCTTTGTAGACTTGGTGATGTCTTGGTTCTTGATGATGATGTTTTGTTTGTTCTTTTGGATTTCAAGATACTGGAGTTTCCATTCCTTTTTACTTTGGTTATTCTTTTCCTCCCATTTCTTGTACTCGTTGTCAACGTATTGGTTTTGATAACGTATTAAAAGATCACGAGGATCAGTTGTGTTGGCAAGAGTGGCAAGTGAGGTAGTGGATATATCAAACACTCGTTTCATGGTCTCGGTATTTGATAGACTTGCTTGAATGATAGTAGTCCATAATTTAAAGCAATTCTTAGTGACATCATAAGACTCATTGGAGGATGAAAGTATGGGTGACTGACTGAATGGAGAAGTAGGTGTTGGTGAAGTAGGGAAAGCTGATGGATAGTTCATAAATTTAATAGTGATATGGAGGAGTACTAGAATGAAGTCCTCCTCAGCTAGTATTTCAGACAAGACAGCAGGCTCGACAAGTTTAGACAAAACGAGTGATTGGTAACTTACGTATTCATTGAATGTCAATAAAATGAATATTAACTTACACAACAATGATCTAGCAGAGTACTGAGTACTGAAAAGATTACGATAGGTTGAATTACTTTGAGGTATTTTAGTATTACTCAATACCTTGATCAACAGATCAATAAACTGTTCCTGATCAAACAAATGACCTTCTTTAATCCAAATTGGAATGAATGGTTTTTTGGATTTATGATGATGGTGATGATGATGAGGGGTCATTGGTGAATCAGAGTCTGTAGTTGATGATTCTTCATTTGACAAATCATTGTTTGAAATATCACCATTAGGTCCATCTGATGTTGATTCATTGTTTAGTGAAGAAGATGATGAAGAGATAGGGATATTAGTGCCACTGTTATTGGTTGAAGGTGGTGCAGAATTATGGTGTTTACTATTACTGAGATTAGGTGACAATGTATTACTACTAGTAGAACTACTACTGTTATTTGTACCACTACTTGACTTTGAAAAGAATTTCAAATTCTTTTTCAAAGTGTTTGAAGATGTTGTTGGCTTATTCATATTCTTTTCCTGATAAGATAGGGTGTTGATAGTGAGTACACATATCTTTTCATAAGAAGATACTAAAGAATCAATTGAACTAAACTTGTTTTCATTAAAGAATGTAATGACCTCTGACAACACTCTTCTCTGTAGACAACAGATATAGTCATAGTCCATCTTGGTATTCAAATGAAGAATGACAAGTATATCACGTAGAATAGTACCACCATCCTGTGATTTTGCACCATAGAGTGCAATTTCTTTTAACAATGATAGAATTGATTCCTCTACGATCCAATGATCACTTGTTGAATTACTATTGTTTTCATCACCACTACTATTACGTATATTCATATTATAGTTATAATTGTATTGGAATGTTTGATTTGAACGTTTTTGGAAATTTGATGCAAGGATATCAATTAAACGAGGAACCAATTCATTCTCTAGTAAATTTGATTTAAATTGATCATTTTGTAAGAATATATTATGTATAATTTTAATGACCATATGTTGCATCTTTGTTGATGAATTACATAGTATTATTAATATTGATATAATAACACCAGGATACTTCATTTCATTCATATCTTGATATAAGAAATACATTGATATTGATCTATTATTATTGCTGTTATTATTTAAATAACTAGATACAGGATCATCATCATCATCATCACTTGAATTAATATTATTATTTAATGATGTAGTTGTAGTTGTATTACTATTACTATTATTATTATTATTATTATTATCTGGATTAATTGTTGATTTACCAAATAGAATACAAAATAGTATATTAAATGTTTGTTCAGATGATTTATATGATTGTAATTGATGTCCAAGTAAATGAAAACCTTTAATCTTTTGAAATTGATTACTTATACTTGGACTATGTAAAAATATATCAATTATCTTTAGGAATCTAATTCTAGTTGCCATAGAATCATTGATTAATAAACCAAATACTGTTTCTAATGAACATAATGAATGAAATTCTTCAATTACATTTACATCATTCTTTGATAATACATCTAATAATAAATCTAATATACTAACACGAATGATTTCATCTGAAGTTTGTGGTAAATCTTCTCTAATAAATTTAGATGATTTAGATCTATTCTTTTGTGCTGATGATGATGATGAAGATGATGATGACTGATTTACATTATCATTACTATTACTATTATTGTTATTATTAATATCATTAATAGTATTTGATTTATCTTTATCTTCTAATACAAGTATTGGTAATATAGATGATTTTCTTGATTTTCTATTTGGACTAGATGATAGTGTTGATCCTGTAGTTGAGGTATTGGTGTTGATGTTGGTGTTATTGTTATTGTTGTTGTTTAATGTAATTGATGGAAGTGAATTACTATTAACACCAGTAAGAGAATTACTGTTTGATTGATTATTCATATTGTTATTAATACCAATACTATTACTCATATTGTTGTTATATTTCTTTGATTTTGGCATACTTTCCAAGAGATAGGATAGGAGGATATGAAGATCTTCTTTTAATTTAGGTGGTTTGTGAATGATGGAATTTAGAATGGAGATTAGTGTGGGTAAGAGATCCAATGGAAGATCTTGTTCTCTGCACATCTTGAGAATGGTTTCAAAGGCACCAGCTTGACGGAATTTAATGATATTGAATTCATGGTAATCGTGAAGTGCGTTTACTAGTTTTTCAAGACTCTCAAAGAGCTTCTTTTGCTCAGGGATAGCTGCACGTGACCATATGGTTCGCTCGAGTAAAAAGTGTTTGAGTGCCATGACGTCTTGGACTACGCCGTCGATGTAGTGGGGGATGGAGGTACGGTTGGATTGGATGCCTAGGAAGGAGAAGAGAATGGACAAGAGACTGTCATCGAGGATCCAGTTTCGCTTGCGAATGAGATATGATATGATCTGGTAGCCAGAGATATCACGCATGTCTTTGAGGTTTCTTTGAGAGTTGTGGAGGATCGATTGAAGGAGTCTGAGACTTGATCGCTGGTAGTCTTTCTCTTCACACATGGCAACGAGATAGATGATCACCGAGACACCACCTGAGTTCATTATCACGTCTTTGACACCGAGTTGGCTGATGACACCGGTGGGGAGAGGGTATGGCAGGCCAGTCTGGATGAGGGAGATGGTTTGGGGTGTGAGAGAGTTATTGAGCCCGAGAGTGGAACTAAGAGGACCCACTGCAACACTGACATTTGGTGACATTGATTGCGAGATTTTCATTGGAGAGGGTGGCATGGCCATGGTGCTGGCAATGGACATCATGCTCGACTCTCGGGATAACATGGGACTCTCCAGTTGGGTGTTGCTGTTGGATACCAAGGCAGAGGTGCTGAATCGTGAAGTCGAGAACCCGCTTCCACTCGTGAAGCTAGAGTTGGATGAACTGGACATAATGGATGGGGAGCCAGGGGGCATCAAGACACTGTGTGCCGACAACAACGATTGCTTACGACTCATTGACAAACTGGATCCCAAACTGAATTCTTGGGGTGTCAGTGTCGCCGAGGAAGCTGATATAGCTTGGGCACTAGAGTGTGTAACAGCCTCTGTCTTATTGGCAATCTTGTGAGTGGTCACACACAAACACTTGGCCGTGAATATGTATAATATCTTTTCATGTAACGATAACAAAGGTGTTGTCGATGGATTGAGGAGATGTTCAATCAACAATGGATGTAACTTTGTCGTTTTATCAAGATTAGGTAGAATGGAATCAATGGCCGAAATATCAACTTTAAGACCCCTAAAATGATCCGGTCCAAGAAGATAGAGATAAAAGACTTCTTTGTCAGTTGGCATCTCTTCAAAATAATAAGAATTACCTAAATGCCAGCTATTGTTTGTACTGTAATCTTGATTTGCAGACGAAGCATTAGTTCCACCAAATCTAACATAGAAATTACCCAACTGAGGCTTTGGATAAGAAATAAGTGATTGACCTCTCAAACATCCATTGACATATAATTTTACAGGTGTCTTTTTACTAGATGATGAAGAGATTGACATTGAACGATCAGAGTTATTCAAACTGTTATTCAAACTATTGGAATTACTACCACCACCACCACTAGTACCACCAGTATTTGATGTTGTAGTTGAACTATTCACATTACCACCACTAACACCAGTACCAACTGTCGGAGTACTACTACTTGAAGTACTACCACCACTACTTGAAGTAATAGTTGATAAATGAGTACCATGTGATATGACAACATGATAAAATTGATCAGGTTCAAATTTAAATTCAGAGAAACAGTATTGTTCAGATGGTGAATTACTATAATTGATACGATAATGTAATAGATTATTATCCAATATTAATTGAATTTCACATGATCTATTTCCATAAACACCTTCTTTACTCAATAAATAAATTGGTGATTTATTAATATTTAAACAAGGTAAAGAATATCTAAACCAAAAAGAAATACCAAATCCCTTTGTAGGTGGCCATATTTTATCAGACCATGATAAGAAATCAATATATTCTAATCCATGTTTAGATAATTCAGCATAATAAAGTGGAATATTACCACGATTTGAAATTACATTTAATAAAAGATGAAGTAAATCTAATGGAAATTCTTGAACTTTGAGTAATTCAAAATATTTTCTAAATTCAAGTAATGTTAGATTATGTTTAACTAATGATTGAATTAATTCCAATAACAATGGTTTCAATTTCAATGTTTCTTGTTTTCTTTTTATATTGGTAGAGTAACTTGGAACTGTTGTTGTTGTTGATGATGTTGATGTAGTATTTTTACTACTAGTAGTAGTACTGGTAGTATTTGATGTATTTGATAATAATAATGGTCTAAAATGATTTACAATATCAACTAATAACATTGATAAACGTTTTTGATTTGCTAATGAGGCAGTGGAGAGGAATATAAGTTCTTTGAGAATATAACAAGAGGATTTGGATTCAGTGGCTGTTATTTCTTCTTCTGAACTCATTAGAATGATGATCAATTTGAATATTTCTGGATTTTCAATCATTAGTGAATCACGACATGATTGACAACAGATATAACGTTCAGTGGCCAACATCAATGATGACTTTTCTGGAATTTTTGAAATTGTGAGCCAAGAGAATGGTTTAATCTCTGAAGCAAGATCTAGTGATACTGGGGTAGATGTAGATGAAGGACTGCCTTCTAGTAGGGGGTCACCACCATAGGGGATAGAAGGTGAACTGAGTAAACTGGCTTTGGAGGGTGATGCACGCCCGATAAGTGATTCGTTGGTGTATGATCTATTACGATTCTTGATTGAGGAGAGTACTGGTGATACTCCAATGTTACCTGTTGTTGTGTTGGGAGTAGGTGTAGTTGCAGAGATCATTGAGGGTGATGATGATGATGATTTATCGGGGTTGAGATTGTTGGTAGAGTCTGATGGGTCAGTAGTGTTGGGTTCTTTATAGTGGATCTCAAAGTGTTTGGCAAGGGAGAAGTGGACGGGGAAGAATGAGGTGATGGGGGAGTACAGCGACAAGAGAGATCCCTCCTCGAGAGAGTGATCTTGGCATGATGGAGGCCAACTGCCGCTTACGGCCATGTTGAGTAAACTGTCGCAAAGAGAGGTTGCATAAACACCTTTCATATAGCCACAGGCTTTGAGAGTACTGGATAGCGTGGAGAACTGTATCTCTCGACGAAAGTAATCTTGATTCGAAGGATTGTTCTTCATGACAGCAGACAAAGTGTCAATCAACACTTTGAGGAAAAAGAATATCTCGTGACTGCTTGCCACCATTGATGGTGGGGTTGTTGTCGAGTCTTTTGAAGAAGACGGGGCGACGGGATTAGTCAGTGTCGCAACAAGGTTAGGTAACGATGATGTCGAGTTGGTCATAGAAGATGGTTCAGCATCGGCATTGAGATTATTAACACATCTACTAATGCCATCGAGGATTGACACAGACCATATAAAGCCACCGGCATTCTTGAATGAGTTTTTGGCAATGTTGTTGTGATGGAATATATAACACATGGTCGACAGAATACTCTTTCTCATTGTGAGGATATTGGAATCCAATGTAGAGACACCACCATTCATCTGGAGTACCTCTATGAGACCCTGTATGATCTTGGACTCAATGGAAAGACCTCCTATCGCTATACATGCAATGACCTTTAATGCCGATTGAATCAAATATGGATTCTTTAGTAAACTATACAATGCCTGCAACCCCTGATTCTCTACAAATATCGTCTGAATTGCTGGAGCAGGTGTGAATAACTCCAACAACAGATCAAGTACCTTGCTTACAATCATATACAATATCAAATACTTTGCTTTACTTCCACTGCCAGCAAAATATTTACCAGAGGGAATCAAAGAGAAACAAAGAGATATTTCTGAAGGTGTTGATTCAAGGATTGGTAAAAGATGTAGTTTCTCTGGTTCCACCTTTAAATACTCTAACAATGTTTGTACCATTCCACATTCTTTACCCAATACAATACTGTTGATTTTAGATTTATTCAATAAATCTGTCAAATGTTGACATACCAATAACACAGTACTAGGTGATTTACTTTTAAATAATTGACAATAGAATTTAATTTCCAATATTGATATTCTATTCTTCATTAACAATACATCCATCATATCCAATATCATCTTTCTATTACTAAAACAAAGTCCATCAAATTGACTAAATAATATTTTAAATGGTTCTAATTGATGAAATATTGCCATTGTTGTTAAATTAGGTTGTTGATTATTATTATTACTATTACTATTACTATTATTATTATTATTATTATTATTAGCTGAAGATGAAGATGATGGTTCAACATTATCATCATATAAATTTTGATAAGAAGCAGATCTAGGTGGATTAGTACTTGATGATATATTCATTTCTAAAATACTTGTATAAAATACACCACGAATACATTTAAGTATCTCTGTTTTAGTTTCTTCACTATTGGTTATTGAAAATACATTTAAATAGATTTCAAATATCTTTATATTTGGTATTTCTGTATAAATAGTTGTAGTAGTTGTACTAGTTGGTGATGTAGATGATGATGATGATGTCATTGGTGATGTCATTGGTGATGATGGTAATGAATTACCACTACTACTACTACTATTAATATTACTGTTACTACTATTATTATTATTATTTGATATTGTTATACCTGTACCAATAAATAATAAATTTGTTGAAGATTGTATGAAATCAGATTTATGTTTAAGTGTACCATGATCAGCAATATAAATAAAACATTTTAATAATGTTGAATATCCATTATTCTTTATAAAATCTTCATGAATTGATTTTGATAATCTACTTGATGACTTTATAGTATATATTAATAATTGTGATATCTGTATAACTAATTCCAATGGTAAAACACTAATTAATTTATCTAAAACATTTAATAATATTTTAACAAGTTTAAAATTATGAACCAATGTAATAGTATCAATTGATAAACAACATTGTGACATTATTAATGAAAATATTTGAATAAGTTCTTGATAGACAACTTTGAATGATGGATCATTTGATATACTCTTTAAATTTGATTTAGAGGATGATGGTAATGCAATCATAAATATATTTATCAATCTTGAAAGACAATCTGAAGTTAATAATTCATAAAAGAATTCTTTCTCTTTAACTAAATTACCAATAATCTTTAATATTTGATAACCTAATATTGATATTGATGAAATATCTAATTGTTGTTGTTGTAATTGTTGTTGATGATGATGATCTTGTTGCTGTTGTTGTTTTGGTTGTTTTAAAATAGAAGTTGATGAAATTGATAATGGATTAGGTGTATTTGTATTATTACTACTACTATTAATACTGTTACTACTATTATTATTAGCAGCAGCATTTAATAAATCCATAAATGATTCACCTTGAAGAATACCATTGTCTATATTATCGTTGTTGTTGTTGTTGTTGTCATCAATATCATGATCGTCATCATTGATATTGATAGTATCTCTAAAGGTATCGGTGAGTGATGAAGGAAGAGGTGAAAGATAGAAAAAAGAATCAATTGGTTGAAATACACTTTTAAAATTAATGAATGGTTTGTTGGCAATTTGATGATGATAATGATGATGATGATGATTATGTGTATGGTGATGTTTATTATTACTATTACTACTATATGATCTATTATCCAAAATATTATTCTCTTCATAGAGCATTGTATTGGGTAATGAGAATATCTGTGTTAGAACTACACAAAGAAACTTTATAAATGATATAGGTATTCCATTAGGATTCTGTCTTGATAATATATCCAATGCAGATAATAGTAATGGTCCTTCGCCTACTATACTTTTTCCAATGAGATATTGATAGATTTCATATTCTGCACTATTATTATTATTACTACTACTGTTATCATAACTATGTACATTACTATTACTATTACTATTATTTGCTGCTGTACAACTATATCCTATCTCTTCTACTAAATGTTTAGATAGATGTCTAGTGATATCTGTTAATGTACCAGATGATAAGAATAATAGTATACTACTAGTTGCACTACTACTACTACTATTATGATTACCATTACTACCATTATTAGCACCACCTAATCCACCTCCAATCGATGTACCTGTCATTGTATTTGATGATAATGGTACTCCATTATTTCCACCTACTCCAACCAATCCACTACTATTATTCCCATTTATTCCACCAGTACTAGAATTCCAAGAACTCTCTTGATAATAAGTTTGCACAAAGTATTTTAAAAACTCGATTAAAGCAAACAAAGAATCTTGATAAACCACTGTCTGTGTATAAGTATTCCACAATACCTTTAATGTATTTGAATTATATAATTGTTGTGTTTGTTGTTGATTATTATTATTACTATACATATATCCATTATTTAATTTAGTTGGTGATGACATAGGATGATAAAATGACTGTTGCTGACTACTATTACCACTATTACCACTTAATCCCACACCACCATGATAAGATGATGGTGTTGGTGATGGTGATGGTGAAGATGGATAATAATTCATCCCGATTAACACCACTCACTATTAGATGAGACTTTTACTTTTACTTTTACTTTTATTATTCCTATCTTAATATCTAATATACACAATATACACTATATAGTAGTTGTGTAATCAACTACGTAGACACCACTGGTCACTGTCACTGTCGGGTATGGTGCGTGTGTGCTTATATATCTAAGAATTTGATCGACAAAAGATAGATATCCAGGGTGGGTGAG
>Ga0256895_1000230_pt1 | contig 12230 bp, 1 predicted proteins | sample MC6MC0668MT_FD_190194 | JGI IMG/M metagenome (GOLD analysis project Ga0256895, IMG submission 190194) | Metatranscriptome of enriched soil aggregate microbial communities from Iowa State University, Ames, United States - MC6-MC0668-MT... | ecosystem: Environmental > Terrestrial > Soil >... | reverse complement strand
TTAGGAGTAAAGTATAGTATTTATTCTTAATTCTTTTTATTATTTTCATTATTATTTTTGTTATTTATATTACTATTGTTATTATTGTTATTTGTATTACTATTATTATTATTATTATTATTATTATTATTATTATTATTATTATTATTATTATTATTATTATTATATCTTAAATTAGTAATATTTTTAGTAGTTGATGCAGAATCAGAGAATAAATAAGTTTGATCTAATTTAATTTCACAAATAATGTTTTGAATTGTTGAGAATAGAGATAATGCAATATTGTTTCCATTTTGATCTAATAGTTCAACAAATACATCATTGCCTTCGATATCATCTGTTGAGGCATTGGATATCTCATCACCGGTACTGTCACGAAGAGAATCCCTTTTAATTTGTTTTTTGCAATCTTTGGCATAGAGGAATTTATCGTTATCTTTGAGAGAGAGCTTGAGATCCCATAGTCTAGTTTGAGTGATCAAACCGTAATTTTGGTCGAGGACATAAAAGAACTGAGTTGTGATAACGATATAAGAGGGCACATGACGTTCATTGTAGACTTTGAAATGTGTGACGTACCACTCTTTGTTGGAGCACTCGTGTTTAGGCATGTCTTTGATTATCTCTTGCCAGAATGATTTGCCAAATGAGTAGGATCTAATGATGCCATCAGGACCAATGTATCTTGGTGGTCTGGTTCTGTTGTTGTTGGCGTTGGTAGAAGACAATGTTGTGTCCATATACGAGTTTTGGATACCCTGTGAAGCTGAGCTGATCATATCGATGGCTCCAACAGTGGGTTTGACTAATGTACCCAATATACCTTTACCAAAACCTCTAAAGAGACCGGATAAACCCTGATCTTGGAATTCTCTGATGGGGGTATCAACAAGTCCAGCTATTCCATGTGCAATGCCCTTACTGAATTTCTCAATGCCACTAGATACACCATCCATAACATGTCGAGGCTGTTGATTGGATCGTTCAGAGTTTTCTCTCTGCTGTAAGTATTTAGAGTCTAGTGAGAGTGGTGCAATAGCAGATCCGATGGTAGTGGTTAGTTTGTTGGCCGAATTGAAAATACCATAAATAGAATTCTTAAACAAACTTTTAGTGCCCTTGGCCACGCCTCTACCAATTCCAAAATCTTGAGGTGAGGTGAATCCTGCAGCAGACTCATAGAAAAAGTCATTAATGCCACGAGTGATACTCTCTGCCAAAGAAATGGGTGCTCCAAAGATAGAGTACAAGAGTATCTTACTAAACTGCCACTTGTAATGCGACAACAACGAGAATCCTAATCCCTCTGCCGTAACAAATTGATGTTCCAATTTCAAACTCTCTAAATGAAGTGGTGCCTTATCGATATTAGCTAAAGCAGATCCAAACGACCCAATCATAGCACTGGAATGACGTGATGAACGGTAACTTAGTACTATATCGATAAGTGGTAGATACAAGAATTCAAAATATAATCTCTTGCTATCAATAGTCAAAGGAACCGGTATATTTGAATAGGGTGCAATTATTTTCTTTCTCTCTTCATTGGTTCTTCTTTCAGATTTCTTTATAGTTTTAAATAACTTTAATTCATTAAAGTAATTATAAAGATGGAATAACAAAGTTTCATCAATCTGTACTTCAAGTGGTGATAATTCAAAGCTAAGTTCCTTTATATAATCAATACCACTAGTAGTTGTTGGTATATCACCATCGTCACCACTATCATTTGAATTATATTTAGTTGATCTAGTAAATGAAACATTTAAACAATTATTACTATTACTATTATTACTATTGGTTGTATTTGTACCACATGATGAAACTATAACTGGATAAGGTGTATGATAAAGTTGATTATCTACTTTAAAATTTTCAATTAAGAAATTAATATTTTGTTCAGTAGATTGTTGAGAGAAATTAAATTCTAATCCAGCCAATGTAAGATAAATCAATTCCTTTGGATGACCATCAATTAATGATAAACTTATACCCGATAATAATACTTGTAAATTTATAATTGAATTTTCTTTTTCAACTATTGAATTTGTTGTTGTTGTTGTTGTTGATGTAATAGGAGTTGATGTATTATTACTACTATTAAGATTTGGTGAACTATTAATACTACTACTATTATTACTAATAATTGAACTTGAATTTAAATCTTGATTATTTAATAATAAATCTATATTCTTTTTAACAGCATTTGAATTATTTAAATCAACTAATCTTAGAATATTTGTTGGACCATGAGCTAATATTTCTAATCTAATATTTAAATCTTTGGTACCACCACCATGAATAACTTTAAGTGGAGTAGGTTTGTGGAATTGAAGTTTATCAAGACTAACATTCTTTTTAAATGGTGTATTTGGAATTGAAACACCCAATCGTTTAGTTCCCATTGGATCAGTCCAAACAAATCTAATTGATTGATCTGCTTCAACAATAGTACTAGTTGCAGTATCAACTTGATGTATCTTTATAGGTACCGATGTAAGATTTTCAATTTTATATGGTGGATATTGTTTTGATTCTGGATTGAGTATAATAAAATGTACACCTTTTTCAACTAATACTTGAACCAATGCTAAATATAAATCATCGTCAACTTGTTTAGTTGTATTGTTATTTTCATCTTGATCACTATCACTATCACTACCACCACTGCTACTGTCATCATCATCTTGGTCATCATATTTAATTCCACCTTTTTCAAGTTTAATATGAAAAGACATTGATTTAGTAACTGCAAAGGAACCTGACCATTCAGAGTATGCTGCCAATTTAAAATTAATTTGTTTAGGTGATGATTCATCCATAAAATGAAATGGTAGTGATTCTTTGGGTTCAATATAAAAGTTTCTATAGACTGCTGAATTAATTTGACCATAATAGATCCTGAATGGTAGATTATTGATTAAAATGTATTTTGGTGAAATGGTGATATGTTTAGACAAAGAATATTGTTCAGATATCTTTGTTGACAATGTGAATTGCATAGCAAGTCTCATTGAATACTGTTCTTTTACAATACTGATATCTTCTTGTTTATCCAATTGCAACAATATTGGATTTGACCAATGTGATTTATCAACTTGTATCATTATTTGTGGTATACTCTTTTCATTGGATGGCACTGGTGAAAACATAAATGAAGTTTGTAATGATTGATTCTTATACCAATTTCTTGGATCCTTATAATAATCAACAGAGTCTTGAAGAAAAGTTGGTACACCACTACTACTACTACTATTAGAATTATGAGATATTATTGATGGTGACGTTGGTAATAAAGTGGGTGAAACAACTGATGTTGTTGGTTGAAGTTGAGGTGATAATATAGGTGACGAAAGTATACTATTGGTTACTGATGTAAATGATGATGCTAATGTATTACTATTGTTACTAATATTTGGAGCATTAGTTGTTGAATCACCACCTTTTAATTTATATAATATATTTAAACCAGTATCATTTGATATCCAATAAGTGAAATAAAGATTAACTTTAATTGAACCAAGTGTTTCAGTTTGAAATATATTTAAAAAGAATGGATTACCTTGTTGATCATTTACTTTTTTAGTTTGATTATTAATATAATTTTGAGTGGAATTATTGATTTGTATATAACTTGCCCAAGTGAATCCTTCAACTCTAACTCTAATCATAATGGTTCTATCTGTATTTGTTGAATAAACACCCTTTGATTCACCTTTATCCAAACTAATTTTACCAACTATATGTGCAGATTCTTGATCATATAATAGAACATCCATTTTCAATGATAAATGATTTTGTATAACCAATGGTGGTAATATTTTAATTATATGATTAGTTCTTTTTGATATTGTTGTAGTTGTAGTTGTTGTATTTGGTGTAGTTGTACGAGTATTACTATTGTTATTGTTATTATTAGTATCACTATGTTCAAATAAATCAGATTCAGTTATATCTGGATTTGTACTATAATGAGTATCAATTTGAACACAATAAAATAGATTTGAAGGACCAGGTGTATCAAATAAGAAACATCCGGGTAATAGACAACTATTACGACAATCTAGTGGTCTAGACCAACGTTGTTGTTGTTGCTGTGATTGATTTTGTTGACGTGGTCTAAAACTAAGTACTGGGAGTGTAAGCATATCTTTATGAATGGGTAATGGTTTAGATTGTTTTGGTTCAATTTCATAGGGTTTCTGATAATTTGATTGAGGTGGTAAATCAAGATACTCTAATGTGTGATCAGTTTCATTGACCAATAAGATATTTGATCGTACAATCAATAGCTTACTAGCATCACTTACAGTGATTTCATAGACCAATTGTTTTACACGACCCTGTGAAGCATTCAATGGATCCCTAGGTACCAAACTACAAACATAAATACCTGCTCTATGAATAGGTAGATTTAAAACTGGTTGAAATCCATCAACAATAAAACTAATTCTATAAAGTGATACTGTTGTAATATCTCTAACCTTTGATAAAATTGAACTATTATTATTATTCTTACCACCAACACTACTATCATTCTGAACACCTAATAAATCTTTGAAATCTAAAAATACTTCACTACCATTCTCTAAAACTCTTTGAGGATGATTATTATCTGTTGTACTACTACTATTACTACTATTACTATTACTACTATTACTTTCATTTCTAGGTGGAGTAACAAAATATTTAATATTTAATCCACAATGATTCTTTAGAATGAATGGATGAAAGTTTTGAGCTTTATATAATTGTAATTGAGCTATATTATTAGCAGTATCTTCAACACTAGGTAAATCTTTAGTGGTACCAGTCGTGTTGTTATTGTTGTTGTTATTATTATTATTATTATTATTTGAATCCTTAATTACTGATAAAAATGTTTCATATGAAAAATTAACAAGATCAAATAATGATTTTGTTATATTTAAATTTAACTTTTCATTTGAAGATACAATGAAATTGGTAGTTGGTTCTTTAGTTTCAATTCCAACTTTGAATCCCCATTTCTCTACAGCAGGTTCCCAAATAGATTTAGATATATTAAAGTAATTGGCAGTTAAAAACATTGCCAAGAATACTCTAGTTTCAATTACTTCAACAGATACATTCGATAACTTGATATCTGCAATACCACAATACTTTCCATTATGATCATTAATAATTGTAAGATTAATACAAGGTGATTGGAAATTAATTCTAGGTATTCCACCTCCTTTCTTATTTGTATTATTACTATTATTATTATTATTATTATCAATAACACTATCAATAACACTATCATCATTACTTTGCTGTTGTTGTAGTTGTTGTTTCTTTAAAGGTTTCTTTAAATTTAATTTTGATAGACTTGTTACAAGGTTTTCAATATTCTTTGAAATTGATACAAATAAGAGGAAATCTTGATAAGAGAATGATATATGAATTGGATCCATACCAATGAGAATATCAATTGGTAATGATTCTTTACCTTCTACCATTGAAACTGTAATTGTAATTGAATGAGGACTAATAATAGTTTCTTCAGATTGTTCTGGAATATCTGCTCTACATTTAAATAATTCTAATTTATCCAAAGCAAATTGAATATCGGTATATGTAAGTGGATCACCTTCCTGTACATTAATTTTACCCATAGCCGATGCCTTTAACACTAATAACTTTGAATCAAATCTAGTTGGATTATCAACCAAAGATAATTCTAAATTTGTAGTTTCAATATGAACTATAGTAATAGGTCCCATTGTACTACTACTTTTACTCTTGACTGTACTATTAGTAGTACTAGTACTATCAAACATAACCTTTAATGGTGATTTTGATATATCACCAATACCAACATCACTACTACTTGAATCAATTGGTGGTTGTTGTTGTTGTTGTGATGATACTAATATTGGTGAATTAATAGGTGATACATCTGATAATGCAGATAATGCCATTACACCTGGCATTATAAAATCAATCATTGCTACCAATGATTCAGGTACAATGATAACTCTAAAACTATCTAGTATTACAGTTAATTCAGTATCACCATTTCTTTTTTCATATATATATAATGTCAATTCTTTCTTTTTAGATTGTGGTTGAGCTTGATGATAAATTAGTTTTCTAAAATGATTGTTTGAACTCTTTCTAGTATCTGTTAGATCAATGGAATTCAATGACAACGTTGTGAAATCTGATCCATTTTCATACTCTACAATAGAGAATTCCAATTCATCCAATTCAAATTGAACAACTGAATCCTTCTTTCTAAAAAACTCTACTGAAATATGAGGTAATCTAAATGAAACTTCATCATTTATATGTATATCAGATTGTGGTTCTTTATGTTGTTGTTGTTGTTTATCTTGATTCTTTGATTGAGATTGATCATCTGATGTTGGTGATGTTGTTGATGTTGCTGATGATGTTGATGAATCCTTTAAATTTAAATCTTCAGATGAATTATGTTTCTTTGAAGCATTTATAAAACTTGTATAAAGATTCTCAAGTTTAGTTTGATGTTCAAGTTTACGATGAGTTCTAATCTTTCTTTTTTTCTTTTTAATGTTTGGTTCAATGAGTGATTTTATGATTGATATAATTAGAGTGTATTGTTGATCAGTGATTTTGAATGCAATGGGTGACATCTCACCAACTACTTTTTGTTTAGGTATATTGTATGCCAATGTAGATACATCAAATATAGTTTCAATATTAATGAATAAATTGATCTTATTGGATATCTGTTCAATGGTATCATCCAACACCACACCTTTTCTAAATTTACATGAATGGAAATTAATCGACGATGCATAGATGAATACCTGTTCACAAGGTGACGGTGAATCTAATGTCGATGTAAAGTTATTGAATACTGAAATATGACCTAAATCAGCAATGATTACATATGGACTGATTGGACTCTTGGGGAATATGATTCTAGGTGTATCTACATCGATTTCAAACAACACTTTCTTTTGTTGTCTAGTGTTCATTAAATCCACAGCACCCTTTGCACTCTCTTTCATTATTTCATCCATTTTCTTTAATCCAAAATCTTCAAAATAATCTGTCAACTTGTCAATTAAATCTCTAACCACTATCAATTTAACTGAACTCATTCTTACACCAATCTTTGTATCAAATTCTTTTCTTTTCTTTATATTTGATTTAGTTGTTGATGTTGTTTGATTATCAATACCATTATTATTATTAGTAGTACTATTATTACTATTATTATTATTATCATCTTTAAAAGATAATACATAAAATTCTATTATATGTTCACCATCTGTACCAAATAATGGATTTAAATCTGGACATGAATCTTTACTAATATCACTGATTGATAAATTACCCAATTTGAATCTCATCAATGATGATTCCATATCAATATCTAAATTCAATGATAGATTCTCTATTGAAAATGCTACATAAGATTCATCATCTTCATTGATATTTACAACTAATGATTTCATTTTAGTTGTTAAAATGATTTTTGGATTATCAATATCAGCTTTTAATCTACCTCCACCACCACCACCACCTGTTGTTGATGTTGATGAATTTGATTTAGTTAAACTAATGTTCTCTTGATTCTTTAATGTTTCAATAATAGTATTCTCTAAAAATTGAACTAAATCAATGATCTTTAATACTAATCTTTTGTTAAAGTTTACCAACAATGAATTAAAAGAAATATCAATTTGTTGAGATATACCTGTATACTGTGGTGAATTCTTTTGAGTTGTAGAAATTGACATCTTTATCAAATGATCTTCTTGTTCACCACCAAATACAGATGATGATGATGTTGGTGATGATGATGTATTAATATTAACATTATTATTACTATTATCATCCATTGTTGTCGTTGTTGGTTTAGTTGATGATGATGGTGATGATGATGATGATGTTGAATTTGGTGTTGTTGATGTAGTTGTGGTAGAAGTAGGATGTTGTTGTTGTTGTTGTTGTTCTAATGCATCAGATGTTGTAAAATATTGAAGTGAAGTATTTTTAAATTGTTGACTTAAATCTTCAATATATAATTTCTTTAATGATAATTGAATTGATGTATCAAATGTTCTTTTGTGAACTTGAGCACCAATATCTGATAAAAATAATTTTACAAATGGTTGACCATCATTCTCTGTCAACACCAATGAAACTGTAGGTACTGAAAAGTTTACTTCAAAAATTGTATGATAAATCATTAGAATTGGTAATTGATCTTGAGGATTAATTTCCAATTCCATTGAATCAATTAAACTTAATCCTGGTATACCTGTATTTGTTGTTGTTGTTGTTGGAGTATTTGTATTTGTAGTGGTATCATCATAATTTTGTTGTTGTTGAGGTGGAGTTTGTGGTTGAGGTGCAGTAACTAATTCATCTTGATCCATTAACTTTACACTACTATTACTATTATTAATATTAATACTATTATTACTATTATTCATATTAATATCACCACCATTACTATTATTACTATTTTTTAACATATGATGATCACTAATTTCAGGTAAATCTTTATCAGATAAAGTACTAAATATCTTTATCAACATTTCTATTGAAGATTGAGATAACAAGATATTTAATGATGGTAAATCACCAAATAACTTTAATTTTGATAATAGTGTTTGTGATTTTATAATACATTTATAAATTTTAAAATTAATATCAAACTTATTTACAAGTGGATATGATTGTCCTTTTGAAACTATATAAAATTGAATATTCTTCAATTGTAATTGAAATAGATCATAAAAATGATCTTCATCATATAAATCTATTAATTGTGATCCATCACCTGCTGTACCTGTTGCACCTGATAAAAATGATGGTGATGTAGCATTACTAAATAATGATGTTGGATTATTTGTATTGTTGTTATTATTGTTATTATTATTATCAATATCAATTGTATGATCATAAATTTCACTATCTTCTAAATCTTGAATTGGTTCAATATCAACAATTGATTGATTTGATTGGTCATCCAATACTGATTTGTTTATACTAAGTAATGAAAATGAACCTAAATCTAAAACTAAAACTGGTGATGTTGCTGTAGTAAAACTCTCGGGAATGAGGACATGAGGTGCATTGATATTGATATCCAAATCTACGGTTTTATGATTCTGTAACTCATACTGAATTCTTAGTGTTGTCTTATCCTTGAATATCTTGATTTGATTTCTGGCAGCCTCTTCAATCTCTTTTAGCGTGTCTGATGGAGCATTTCCAAAGAAATTCATGATGGAGTCCATCAACGATTTGTTGTAGATGACTTCTAGTGGAAGGGCTTCAATGAAAACTGAAAAGTTGGCATCAGAGTCGAGGGGATTCTGTTGAAGGACCATTTCAAAGAGAGGTTGTCGCTCACCTATTGGATCCTCGTAATCACTACTCGCATTCGAGGTGTTGTCATCGTCCATTAGTGACGGCACATTATCGTTGTCAAGCGATGACAGACTAGTGTTGCTGCCATATGACGTCAACACAACAGCCCCCGACGGAGGATTAAGATTGGTGGTGTGATCATATGCCGATGACTTGATCAATGGTTTCATGAGGATAGGGAAATGTGTATTCTCTGTAAAATAGTCACGAACACATATCGTCTCTAAAATAGTCTGCGAATTCAATGACTCTGGATATTTATCCACCTTGACTGACATATGTACCAATTCAATCACCATGTCTGCCGCCTTACGATTCTCGTCGACAGACACATCAAATGGTTTCAATCTAAATGCTATTGAACCCCTATTCATGATAAAGTTGATACGTGTCTTTACATAATCCTTGGGATATACTATATTCTTTTGATTGTGATCTTCATCATACTCTATAGTCGAATAAAACTCTCTCTTTTGACTCTCTGATAATTCCAATGTCTTTAAAATCGTTTCTTTTTCATGATCATAGTCATCCTGTTCATAATCCTCTTCTTCCTCTTCCTCTTTCTTACCACCCCAACCTCCTAACCAACCAAACCAACCCGAAGATTTCTTTTGCTTCTTTTGTTGTTGTTGTTGTTGTTGTTGCTCTACCTGTTGTATCTGTTGTTGTATTTGTTGTTGTTGTTGTTGTTGCTGTTGATTTGATTCATTCTTTGGTGAAAGTGGCATACTACTTTGTATTATATTACTACTATTATTACTACTAATTGGTACTAATGATAAATCTTCACTCTTTATTTGAGCTTCAGCTAATGATCTAAAATAAACTATATCTTCAAAACAATATTCTCTTTCAAGATTTTCCAATTTAATTTGATGTGCTTCTGTAAGATGTTTCTTTCTTTTCTTTAATTTATAGTAATAGATATATTCTAATCTATCTTTACGACGTTTATCAAAGTAGGTTGAAGTAAGTTTAGATCTCTTATCTCTAACATCACCCAATACACAATCAATTGCAAATCTCCAACGTTGACGTACATTTGTAATACCACCTTTAGGTTTATATTTTCTATATCGTTCTCCTTTTTTCAATAATGAAAACCAATCTACCAATGCCATTATACCAGCATACTGTTTTGATTCTAGTTCAAAATTAATTTCATCAAATTCAAAATTAAATGTAAATGATGGTATATATTTGTTTGGTAATATACTCTTATTAATTAATAACTTTAATGAACCACATACTGGATGTAATAAATATGAATGTAATGGACGATTATTATTATTATTATTATTATTATTTTGATTATTACTATTACTATTCTTATTACTACTATTACTATTACTACTATTATTACTATTTGAAAATATTAAACTTGTCATTAAATCTTTAAATTGATTAATTTTATTATAATCCATATAATTTAATGCCTGTTTATGAGTATCCCAATAAACTGATAAATTCTGTAATGTAATAAGTTTATGTACTAGTGTATGATGTGTATGAATAAATGATGGTCTCCATTCTTCATTGGTTGATTGTGCTAATAAATGTTCCAATGTCACACCAAAACAATATGGTTGATTTGGATTAGTTTCTGTATCTTCAAATCTAATATGTACATTATAAATTAAAATTTGTAAATTATCTACAATCTTATTTCTTAAACTTTCTGCAAATGATGATCTACTAATATCATTATTATTATTATTACTATTATTACTATTATTATTATTATTATTATTTGTATTTGTATTTGTATTACTATTATTATCATTATCATTACCATTACTATTATTATTATTTTGATCATCAATCTCATTATCATTATCATCATCATTATAATTATTACCATCTACATTTAGTGATGATTGTTGATTACTACTACCACTACTATTATTTGATGATGGTGATGATAATCCACTATTACCACTATTATGAGCATGAATTAAATCTATTTGATCTAAATCAATATCATCTCTTTCACAATTACTTAATTCATTTAAATCATCTTTATTAAATTGATCATAATGATGTTTATGATCAATATTTGATTTATCTGTTGTTGTTGATGTTGATGTAGTATTTATAGTTGTATTTGTATTTCCATTCTTTCTTCTTCTTTCCTCTTTCATTGCTTCATAAACTTTTAATTTTTTCAACTTTTTCTGAAATTTTATCTCTTCATCATCTTCATCCCATAAATTTGAAGATTTTGGAACAGCAGTTATATAAAGATTATCAATTACTACAATAACAGGTTCAGTTTTTAAATTATTCCAAGGTATCTTTAATGATAGTTTACCAAGAAAACCTTCTTTAATGGTGAATGGTAAATTAAACTTTTCTAAAGCATTCTTTTTTAATTCTAAATTCTCTAAACTAACATTACCACTCCAAATACCAATCTTTAGATTCTCTGTATTCAATGTCTTTATATATTCTCCAAGATATCTTGTTAAAAGATCTGCTACAAATCTTTCAAACATTATTTATCCTTATATATAATATATAATATATTTATATATTAACAATAAACTAATATGGTGTATGTGTGAGATATATATATTGATCAAATACTGTATATGTATGTATTTTATATTTGAATGTGATGTGTATATTTATATTTATAATTATAAACTACTATAAAAGGAGTACAGAGATCTCCTATTGATGTATGAAATAGTATATTATGTTGTGTAGCGTGTGTTATATTAAATAATATGTTATTATTATTTAATATATCATATTATTGTTGTTGTGTATTTTCTATTTTCAGTAACTAATTACGTATTGATTGTGAAATGAAAAATATAATTTACCAC
>Ga0256895_1000228_pt1 | contig 12261 bp, 7 predicted proteins | sample MC6MC0668MT_FD_190194 | JGI IMG/M metagenome (GOLD analysis project Ga0256895, IMG submission 190194) | Metatranscriptome of enriched soil aggregate microbial communities from Iowa State University, Ames, United States - MC6-MC0668-MT... | ecosystem: Environmental > Terrestrial > Soil >... | reverse complement strand
TACGTTCTTGCCGCGTTGAGCTTGGCGCCGAGATCCGTGAACATGGAGCTGAGCGCGTCGCTAAATGTGCCCACGGCAGCAATCAGGGCAACAGCAACCAACCCAGCGATCAGCCCGTATTCCAGGGCGGTGATGCCATCTTCGTCGTTCCAGAACTGCGCAAGTTTCGCTTTCATGTCGAGCTCCTAGTCTCGATTGATAATTGAGCTGCGCCGCAACGCGGTACCAGCCCCCTAAACCCGGAACTGCTTGCTGACGGGTGTATTCCACACCCGCGGCAAACCGGGGTACTGCTAACCCGGCCCCAATGTCGAACCCGGCAACTTGCCCGGCTCGGCCACCGGCGCCGATTCAATGAACGAGTCGATCCGTTGCGCCATACGCGCACGGAAACGGCGGGACGCCCGCTGTAATTGCCAACGCATGATCAGCAGCGTGACGGCGGACAGCACGAAAGCGATGTAAGGCAGCATGAGCCCGCCAATTTGCAGGCTGGAATAGTCACGCGGGGTGCTGCAGATAACGGTGCCGGCAGCCGCGCCGGTGTAATGCATGCCGCACACGGCCACCGCCATCAAAACGGCGGCTCCGGCGCGCTGAAACTCATTCTGCGTATTGAAAGCCAGCCACAGCGCGGCTGACGCCGCGATAACTGCGATAAGCACTGATAAAACAACGATCGGAAAATTCCAAAGCAGCACAGCCGGCATGCGCATGGCGCCCATGCCCAGATAATGCATGGCGGCAACGCCCAGGCCAGCGGCCATGCCACCAATTACGCAGCGGGAAAATGTGAAGCGGTCGCGTCCGACAAACCAGAATGCCCAGCCAGAGAAACCCGCGGCGACGATAAAGCTGAGTACCGTCAGGCCCACTTGATAGCCCACTTCAAACGGCAAGTTCTGCGCCTGCATGCCAATGAAATGCATGCTCCAGATACCGACGCCGCCCATCGCGACGGCGCCGATGATGATGTAACCGATACGGATTTCGCCGTCCTGCGTTTCGGTGCGGATACCGGCGGCGGCAAGCAAAGCAACGTACGAACCCAGCACCGCCGTCAGGAACGACAACGCGACCAGGCCGCTGTTGAACGATAGGGGAACGATGTCACCCGGGTTCATGAATGGCCCCGGCGAAATAATCTGCAATTGCAGTGCGCGGCCGCTGCGCCGTCGCCAGAAGTATTACGGTCTAACTCGTCCATTTGGTGGACCCCCGGTAGTCCGAATAGCCGATAGTATTGATACGTTTATATAGTCTTATCTATTAACATTTAATACACATCAGGGTTTATACCAATCTTCTGGATACTGCGACAACAGACATGTAACGAATACAGCAAAAATAGTAGGAATCTTATTAAAAACCGCTAGTTAACCCTCACTTGTCTTATATGTTTCCGTTGCCGCTCATTTCGCAATGTTGTTATCCTGCCGTTTCCAAGCGGTCACAATGAAATAAATTGTCATTATCCCCGGCCGCTGGCACCATACCGCCAGCGATGCAGGTAATTTTTTCCTTCTAACGTTATGTCCCTTTATATATTCAATATTTTCTGAATATCGAATACTCGACGGGATTGCGCCTGCGGAAATGAGAGAAATACAAGGCATGAGACGTACCGTACCGGCAAGTTCGCTTACCCTCGCCCTGATTTGCCTGCTTGGCTGTAGCGCTGCGGCGCGAGCGGATGGCCCGCTACGCGGCAATCCCGTTGATGCCCTGCCCCAGCTGGAACGACCGCCGGGCGCGACGCAACCGCCCCCCGTCGTACAAACAGCCACCCCAGAACAGTTGGCCTTGCAGGCGCGTCTGGCCCAGCGCATCGTGCCGCTGAATTTTGACGTCAGCGGTGTCCACGCCATCCCGTTTGAAGAAGTCTCGGCCATACTCAGTCCGTTGTCGGGAAAAGAAATCAGCCTGGGCGAACTGGTGCAGCAGGTCGATAAGATTACCCAGCTGTATCGCGATAAGGGCTACCCCCTGTCCTTTGCCTTGGTGCAAAACCAGACGTTCGCCAATGGGCTGGTCGTTGTGACCGTGGTTGAGGGGTATATCGGAACGGTTCGGATCGAAGGCGATATCGGCAATGCGCAAGACCGCTTGGAAACCCTTGCCGGTCCGCTGAAAGCAGATCGCCCCCTGCAACAAGCCACGCTCGAACGCCAGTTGAATCTGATGCGCACCGTGCCCGGCGTGAAATTCACCCCGGCATTGGACTTACCGCGCCGCGCGGATGGCGCAACTGAATTGGTGTTGACCGCGACCCGCCATCCCGTCAGTCTGACCGGCGGCATTGCGGACCTGGGCACGGGCATGCAGCCTATCGTCAATATGGCGGCCAACAGCCTGACGCCTTTGGGTGAACAGGTGAAGCTGACGACGGCCATCCCTTTCAATAGCGACGATGTGAAATACGTCATGGGCGAAATTAGTGTGCCCATAGGCGCCGACGGCCTGGCGATCAAAGTCGACGGCTACCATTACGACGCCAAACCCAAGGATGACGCCGTTGAATACCTGGGTTTTGAACGCCGCGTGAAAAACGACCGTATCGGTATTGGCGTCAGTTATCCGTTTTTGCTGAACAACACGCGATCGCTGACGGGTACGGTGGGCATGTACGCCGCCAACTCCAAAGACCGTTACGACTCGCGCACGACAGACCTCTGGCTGCAACAAGACGCCCGTGTGCGCGCCGCGAATGCGGAGCTGCGCTATGTGCAGGTAGGAGAAGCCGCTTCCACGGACGTGACAGTCAGCGTTTCAAAAGGCTTCGACGCCGCAGGTGCAAAGAAAGATATCTCGACCAACTACGGGTACTCGGCAACCCCGATCCTGGACCTGGACTTCACCCGCTATAACCTGAGCGCCAAGCAGATCTTTGCGCTGCCGGGACAGTTTGGCCTGACGTTGTCGGGCGCTGGCCAGTACTCCAGCAATATCTTGCCGTCGTCGGAGCAAGTCTCTTATGGCAGCTGGCGTTATGCCATGGGGTATCCACAAGGCGACCAAAGTGGCGACAAAGGCATTGGCGTATCCGCTGAAATCAACCGCCGTTTCGCCACGGGCTGGGAATACGTCTCGGGGGTTCAGCCTTACGTGTTAGTGGACTACGCACGCACTTGGTACAACAACAAGGGCCTGCAAGCCTTGAACAATCGACACTTGTCTTCCGTGGCGCTGGGCCTGCGTTTCACGGACGACAAATACTATCTATTCGACTTCAACGTGGCGAAACCGGTGGGTTCGGCCACCGTGAACGATGGCCGCGACGTCCGATTCAACGCCAACTATTCACTCTTCTACGACGCATTCTGATCTGACGCCACGCCGAACCGAATAAAAACGCCTGCTCAAGCAGGCGTTTTTATTGATGCATCAATTAATAAAGGCAAAGGCGCTTGCCGCGTTACGGCATTTTCCGCTCCCCGTTTCCCACATCACGTTACGTAACGTGGCCCGTAACGTAACGGGCATTCCCCCGTCATTCGTAACATTCGCAGCGTTTTCGTGGTCGCAAAAATGGGAAGTTCTCACGCCTAGTGCAAACCCTTTGTTTCCGCCGTACAGCGTTGATATATAAGGATTTTTTTAAACACCGCCTATCAGATTTATTCCTGCAAACGCATTTCTGAAAAAAATTGGCACGGTTTATGCATGGAGAGACGTATCGGGCAGTTTCAGCGCCTGACTTATCCCACTAGGAGCTCGCCATGTACCCCCAAGTCGAAGCAAACCGTATTCAACGCGTTCTGACCTCTACCCTGTTGGCCGCAGCTCTGATGAGCGCATTGGCCGCCTGCGGCGGTGGTGGCAGCGGTAAGAAGTCAGCCAGCCTGCCCGGCATCGATATCCCGACCAATCCGGGCGGCACCAATCCGACCAACCCCGGTGGCACCGATCCCACGAATCCCACCAACCCGACCAACCCCACGAATCCCACCAATCCGACCAACCCGACGAACCCCGTCTCTGCCGGCTTGCTGGAAACCACGCTGGGCAATACCGGTACCGCGTTGGACAACACCCTGCCCCTGAATCTGGGCACGACGTTGGGTGGTGTGGGTAAAGCGCTGGACCCCACTGTGGAACCCATCGCCAATACCGTCGTCGGCCTGACCCAGCAAGTGGGCGCCACGACCGGCCTGGGTCAGCCCGTGGATGGCGTTACGAAACAAGTGGGCGGCCTGGTCAGCGACCTGGGCGGCTCCGTGAAAAACTCGGGCTTGCCCGGCGGCTTGGACGCCGGCGTCGGCGGCCTGGTTGATGGTTTGGGCAAGTCGGTATCTGGCGTGGGCGGTCTGCTGAATGCGGACCCGAACAATCCGGCGCCGCTGAAGAATGTCCTGGGCAACGCGACGAACGCCGTGGGCGCTCTGACCGCGGGCCTCTCGGGCGAAGGCGGTTTGCTGAACCCGGTTATGCAGGTCGCGGGCGGCGTGACGGGCGGCCTGTTGTCTGGCCCGTCGACCCCGTTGTTGGAGCCTGCCCTGGGCAATGCAGGCAAGGCCGTAGACAACGTCTTGCCGCTTGGGCTGCAACCGGCCCTGGCGGGTGTGGGCGCCGCGCTTGACCCCACCGCCAGCCCGCTGGCCGGAACGGTGGTCGGCCTGACGCAACAAGTGGGTGATACGACCAAATTGGGCGCACCGGTCGCCGGCCTGCTCACGAGCTTGGGTGGCACCGTTGCCAACGCCGGCAGCTCGCTGCCGGGCAACACCGCCGGCTTGAACGGTGTCTTGCAAGGCCTGGGCGGCGCGGTATCCAGCGCGGGCGGCCTGCTCACCGCCACGCCGGGCAACACGAATCCGTTGGGCGCGACGCTGGCCAACGCCACGGGCGCTGTCGCGTCGCTGACTGGCGGACTGGGCTTGAACAACGTCACAGGTGGCGTCACCGGAGGCGGCACGGGCGGCTTGCTCAGCCCCATCACCGGCATTCTCGGTGGCGTGGGCGGTGTGGGCGGCACGCCGGCCAACGGTGGCGTAGCCGGCTTGCTGGCGCCGGTGACGGGTCTGCTGAGCGGCGTGACCGGCGCCGTGGGCGGGGCGACGGGCGGCGCCACCGGGGGCACCACTGGCGGCACGGCCAACGGCGGCTTGCTGGGCGGCCTGCTGGGAGGTGTGACAGGCGGTGCTGCGGGCGGCGCGACAGGTGGCGCCTCGGGCGGTACGGCCAGTGGCGGACTGCTGGGCGGTGTGGTCGGTGGCTTGGTCGGCGGTGTCTCCGCCGGCGTCACCACCGGGACAGGCGCCAGCGCTGGCGTGAGCGCAGGCGGCGCGGCGGGCGCTGGTGCGGGCGGTGCGGCGGGTGCGGGCACTGCCAACAACGGCGGCTTGTTGGGCGGCGTGCTGAGCGGCGTCACCGGCACCACCACGAATGGAACCACCAACGGCGGACTGTTGGGTGGCTTGCTGGGCGGCCTTTCGGCCAAGAAGTAATCGACTGACCAACGCTTGGGAGTAACACCATGCTTCAAGAAAACCTTCTACACCATGAGCATGTGACCGTGATGCCTGAATCTCGCACGAGTGAACTGCGGCCGGGAATGCTTGACGACATCGCCCTGATGTTGGGCCGTCAGTTCTCGGTGTACAACGCCGCATGCCAGTCCGCGCTGGCGGAAAAGCTGGGTATCCCCCTGGCCGACCTGAAAGCGCTGGAACTGGTGATGGAGTTCGATGCCCTGCCCACCGGGCAGCTTGCCCAGTTGATGGGCATCAGCTCAGGCGGCGCCACGGCCTTGATCAACCGGCTGGAGGCGGCGGGTTATGTGCAACGCGGCCGCCACCCGCTGGATCGCCGGATGATCGTAATCCGGCCGGTCGAGGAACGGTGCCAGCACCTGTCGCAGGAACGCCAGTGGGTCGCCGAGGCAGTGATGTTGATGGCGCGCCGCTACGACACCGCCGAGATGGAAACGGTTCATGCCTTCCTGGCGCAATGCGTGCGCACCTTGCGGCATGACACGCTGGTCTGGCTGGAGACGCGCAGCGCGCATCACGACGATCTCTGAGCCAGCCCCGCGCAAGTTTTACCCCAAAGCGTTTTACGCGCCCTGATCCCACCGGATCAGGGCGCGTTTTTTCATGAGCCAAACTGCAAGCGCGGCACCGCATCGAGCAAGCGGCGCGTGACCGCATGGCGCGGCGCGTGCAGCACCGTGTCCGCCGGGCCCAGGTCGACGATCTGCCCGCCATCCATGACCGCGATGCGGTCGGCCAGGTATTCCACCACGCCAAAGTTGTGGGTGATGAACAGGTAGGCAATGCCCAGTTCGTCTTGAAGTTCGCGCAGCAGATCCAGAATCTGCGCCTGGACGGAAACGTCGAGCGCGGACGTGGGTTCATCGCAAATCAGCACGCGAGGCTCAACCGCCAGCGCCCGCGCAATGGCGATGCGCTGGCGCTGTCCACCCGAAAACTCATGCGGATAGCGTGTCAGCGTATTGGCGGGCAGCCCGACGCGTTCGATCAACTGCGCGGCATGCGCGGCGCGCTCTTTCTGGCTCATGCCGCGGCGCAGAGACTCCAGGCCTTCGTCAAGAATATCGCCCACGCGCATGCGGGGATCGAGCGAGGCATAGGGGTCCTGGAAGACGATCTGAATGTCTTGGCGCAGGTCGCGCAAGGTGCGGCGGTCAGCCGTCAGCACATCCTTGCCTTGCAGCATGGCCCGGCCCGAAATCCGCGCGCCGTCGATCAAGCGCAGCAAGGCCTTGCCCGTGGTCGTCTTGCCGCAACCGGATTCACCCAGCAGCGCCAGGGTTTCACCGGCACGCAGCGAAAACGTGACCCCGTCAACGGCCTTGACCCACGACACAATCCGCCGCAACGGACCTTTGCGTATGGGGTAATGCACTTTCAGATCTTGCACATCCAGCACCACCTCGCCCGCCTCGCGCGGTTTGGCGCGACGGTGCTCGTCACGCGCCATGGCTTGACGGCCTTGTTCGGTGAGCGGCACGCCGCGCTTTTCGAAGGTGGGAATGGCTTCGAACAATTGGCGCGCGTAGGGGTGCTTGGGCGCGCGGAAAAATTCCTCGGCGCTGGCGCTTTCAACGATTTCGCCGCCGCGCATCAGCGCCACATGGTGCGCCACATTCTTCACCACGGCCAGGTCGTGCGTGATGAGCAGTACGGCCATGCCCATTTCCCGCTGGATGTCAGCCAGCAAATCCAGCACCTGCGCCTGCACGGTGACGTCCAGCGCGGTGGTGGGTTCGTCCGCGATCAGCAGCAAGGGTTCCGCCGCCAGCGCAATGGCGATCATGACGCGCTGCTTTTGTCCGCCCGAGAACTGGAACGGGTAATCATCCACGCGCCGCTCGGGCTCTGGAATACCCACGCGCCGCAGCCAGTCGATGGCGCGTGTGCGAGCGGCGGCGCCGCGCAAAGGCGTGTGCGCCGTCAGCGTTTCGATGATCTGGTCGCCCACCCGCATGACCGGGTTCAGGCTGGTGGACGGCTCTTGGAAGATGATGCCGATACGGCCGCCGCGCACGCCACGCATGGCGCTTTCGGGCAGCCGGTTCAGGTCTTCGCCGTCCAGATCGATCTGCCCGCCGACAATGCGGCCCGCATCGGGCAGCAATCGCAGCAGCGCCAGTGCGGTAATGCTTTTACCGCAGCCGGATTCTCCGACCAGCGCAAAGGTCTCGCGCTGCGAAATGGCGAGTTCCAGGCGTTTGACGGCATGCGTCATGCCGCTTTCGCCGGCAATGTCCACTTCCAGGCCGCGGACGTCAAGCAACGGCGTCGGGGCGTTCATGGTGCGTCTCCGGACTTCGAGGCGCGCGGTTCGGCGCCAAGCGCCGGCGCCGAACGACGGCCGATCAGGCCGCCCCACCCGCCCAGCCGCGCCATCCGGCTGGGCTTATAGCGGCGGGTGCGCGGGTCAAAGGCGTCGCGCACGGCGTCCGCGAACAGGTTGGCCGCCAGCACCAGCGCCAGCATGAAAATGAAAGCAGTCATCAGGCTCCACCAGATCATCGGGTCGCGCGACATCTCAAGGCGGGCGCCGTTAATCATCGAACCGAACGAATTCATGCTGGGATCGACGCCAATGCCCAGGTACGACAGCACGGCTTCATAGAGCACCAGCCCCGAGAATTCCAGCACCACGGTAATCAGCACCAGATGCGCCACGTTGGGCAGCAGGTGGCGGGTCATGATGCGCCAGTGCGACACGCCAAATGCGCGCGCCGCCTGCACGTATTCCAGTTCGCGCAGCTTGAGCGTTTCAGCGCGCAACAGGCGGCACAGCCCCGCCCACCCCGTGAACCCCAGGATCATGCACAGCAGAAACAGACGCAAATCCGCGCGCGCGACCGAGGTGTCGAAAAGATCCGCGTGGTTGTCGATATACACCTGCATCATCAGCGCGCAGGCGGCCACGAGCAGCACGCCGGGAATCGACGTGATGGTCGTGTACAGATATTGAATGGCGTCGTCGACCTTGCCCTTGAAGTAGCCCGCCGCGATACCGAAGATGATGGCGGGCGGCAGCATGGCGATGGTGGTCAGGCTGCCGATGACCAGCGCCGTGCGGATGCTTTTGAGCGCCTGCCACAAGACGTCGTTGCCGATGCGGTCAGTGCCCAGCGCGTGGTAGCCGCTGGACAAGCCCGCCAGCGCGCCTGCGAACAGGCACAGCCCAGTGAAGGTGATCACCATGGCGCGCCATGGGATGTCGGACTGGCCAAGCAGCAAGGCATCGGCGGCCGCCGATGCCGACTTCTCGCGCCGCGCCAGGCCCGCAAACAGGATGGCCGCTCCCGCCACCGCCACGGCCAAGCCCCCCGCCAGCCCGAAGCCCAGCCGCGTGAGCACATCGCTTGTGCGTTCCTGCTTGGGATCGGTCAGGTGCGTGGCGGCGCCGCGCAAGCGCGGGAAGTCGCGCACCGGCTGGTCATTGACCAGCATGGTTTCCTTCAGGAACAGATAGGCCGCAAGCGGCTGTGAATAGTTCTTTTCAGGTTGGGTCAGCACGGTGCCGGTCAAGAGTCCGTCCAGCGCCGACTTGACGGCCGGCGCATAGACGGGCGGCGCGTCAGCGGCGGCGCCCGGCGCAGGAGGCAACAGCGGCCGGTAGTGCACCGAGTCCAGCAGGCCCACCACCGAAAAGGCAACGAGGATGACAGCGGAACACATCGCGGGCGTGTCGCGCGCCACGCGCGCCCAGGTGGCGCGCAGGTTCGGACTGCGGCGCACATGCCACAGGTAGGCCAGCGCGCTCAGCACCATCAGCCACAGCGCGACATCGGTCCACAGGAAAACGATCTTGGGCATGGCGGCTACTCGAATCGGACGCGGGGGTCAGCCAGCGTGTAGGAGATATCGGCCAGGATCAGGCCCACGATATAGAGCGCCGCGCCCAGGAACACCATGGCGCGCACCACCGAAAAGTCCTGCGCGTTGATGGCGTCGATCGTGTAGCTGCCCAGCCCGGGTATGCCGAAGAAGGATTCCGCGATCAGGCTGCCCATGAACAGCAGCGGCAAGGCGGCAACCGTGCTGGTCAGGATGGGCAGCATCGCGTTGCGCAGCACGTGGCGGAACAGCACCACGCGTTCGGCCAGGCCCTTGGCGCGCGCGGTGCGCACGTAGTCCTTGCCAATTTCCTCCAGGAACAGCGTGCGGTAAAAGCGCGCTTCAGGCCCCAAGCGCGACACAATCGCCACCAGCACCGGCAGCGCCAGGAACTTGACGACGTCCAACCCGCCCGAAAACCCCGAGAACGGCACCAGCCGCATCAGCTTGGCGAAGACCCACTGGCCCGCAATGATGTAGAACAGGCCGGAGATCGATAGCAGCAGCACGCAGACGACCACGCCCCAGAAGTCCAGCCGCGTCGCCCGGAAAAACACCAGCGTCAACGAAAACACGATGCTGACGAACAGGCCCAGGATGAAGGTGGGCACCGCCAGCGCCAGGCTGGGGCCCATGCGCGTCTTGATCTCGCGGCTGATGTCGCGGCCGTTATCGGACGCCCCGAATTTCATGGCCAAAAGCGGCACCGAGCGCTGATAGAAGACGGTATCGGTCAGTTGCGACGCGCCCTCGGCTTTGGCATTGAAGAACAGCGGCTTGTCGTAGCCCCGTTCGGCCTTCCATTTTTCAACCGCGTCCTGGCTGGCGCGCTGGCCGCCAATGGCCAGCCGCGCCATATCGTCGGGCGTGTTGACGGCGAAGAACAGGATGAAGGTGAAGAGGTTCACGCCGATCAGAATCAGCACGCCATACAACAGCCGGCGGATCACATAGCCGATCATGATTGATGCTCCTTACGGACGGCGGGGCCAAACGCCGTCTGGCGTTCACGGCGCTTGAGCGCGAGGTACGACGGCCAGATCGCCAGCGCCAACAGCAGTATCAGTACGCCGATCGGCCACCAGATCGGCGAGTTCCATTCGTCAATCTTCTGCTCGCGCAGCACGGGGTCCAGCTTCATGTACTGAAGCGTGTTGCGCACCATCTGCGTGGGCTTGGCATTGCCCACCCACTGCTGATACGCGCCCGCCGACATGGGGTAATAGCCGAACATCCAGGGCGCGTCGCGTTGCACCACGGCCACCATCTTGGCGATCAGCTGTTCTTTTTCGGGGCCGTCGTCCAGGAATTTCATCTGTTCGAACAGCTTGTCGAATTCCGGGCTGGCGTAGTTGGCGGCATTTTCACCGCCCGTCTTGGCCTTGGCGTTGGGGCCGTAGAGCAGGAACAGGAAATTCTCGGCGTCGGGATAATCGGCCACCCAGCCCCAAAGGAATATCTGCGCCGCACCGCGCCGCATCTTGTCCTGGAAGCGGTTGTAGTCGGTGGAGCGTAAATCCAGCTGCACGCCCAGCTTGTTCAGTTGCCGGCGCATCCAGTCGAACTGCGGATTGGAGCCGCCGCCTTGCATGGCGTCGTAGTACAGCACCAGCGGCGCGCCGGTCTTGGCGTTGCGGCCGTCGGGGTAGCCCGCTTCGGCGAGCAGGCGCTTGGCCACGTCCAGCGATTTGCGCACGGGCTTGCCATCGACCAGGTCATAGACAACGGGGTTCACGCCTTCGGGCGGTTCGCGATAGCCCAGCACGCCGGGCGGCACCGGCCCTTGCGCCACGGACGCCTGGCTGTTCTCGAACACCGCAACGTACTCTTCCCAGTCGAACACGATGCTGATGGCCTGACGCAGCTTGCGGTTCTTTTCTTCCTGCTCGGGCGTATCGCCCTTACCCACCACCGGGTCCTGCCAGTTGAAACCCATGTACCAGATCGAGGTTTCGACGGTGGTTGGCAGCCGGATGCCACGGTCGCGGTACAGGCGCGCCTTGTCCTCGCTGTCGCCCGCCGCCACCAGCATGGCCACGCCGTATTCGCCGCGTTCAATCTGCGGCACGTCGTAATAGCCCTGCATGAATTTGCCGCTGAGCGGGATGGCTTCCTTTTCCAGGCTGAACACCGCGCGGTCAATGAAGGGCGTGGGCTTGCCGCAGTCTTCCAAGAGACCAGCCGCCTTGTCGCCGGGTTCACCTTCGCAGGGATAGGGTTCACCGTGGAAGTTGGGGTTGCGGACCAGCACGTGGCGGCGGTTCGTCAACGACTCCGCCATCATGTACGGCCCCGTGCCCACCGGCCACGTGTTCAAGGACAAATCATGTTCGGCCATGCCCGGCTGGTTGTAGAAGCGGTCGGCCTCCCACGGCACGGGCGCGGTGAAGGTCATGGCCAGCCAGTATTTGAACTGCGGGTACTTGCCCTTGACGCGAACGCGCAGCGTGTGGGGGTCCAGCGCCTGTACGCCGGTGAAGCCATCGGGTTCGCGCAAGTCGAGCCAGGGCGGCGTGCTGCCGCCGGGCATGTCACGCCGCAGGGCCTGGTCGCGCTTGCGCAGGCGGTCGCCGTATTCCTGCATGCCTTCAACGTGGTCCGCCATGACGGAATAAATGGGCGAAGCCACGCGCGGGCTGGCCAGGCGGCGGAAGGCGTAGACGTAATCGTCTGCGGTCAGTTCACGCGTGCCGGTGCGCGGAAAATCGGGAATGTAGAACTTGTCGTCCAGCTCGCCACTTGCCAGCGGGTAGTAGTCGTAGCTGCCATCTGTCTTGCGGGCAAAGGCTGGATGCGGCTGAAAGCGCACGCCGGGCCGGATCTTGATGTCGTACACGCTTTCGGCGATCTGGTCGCCCGGCGCGTCAGCGGGCAGTTCCTTGCCTTGCGCATCCAGATAGACCGGGGGATCAATGGACTGGGCCGCGCGCGGCACCAATTCGTA
>Ga0256895_1000222_pt1 | contig 12369 bp, 1 predicted proteins | sample MC6MC0668MT_FD_190194 | JGI IMG/M metagenome (GOLD analysis project Ga0256895, IMG submission 190194) | Metatranscriptome of enriched soil aggregate microbial communities from Iowa State University, Ames, United States - MC6-MC0668-MT... | ecosystem: Environmental > Terrestrial > Soil >... | reverse complement strand
CCCCTCCTACCCTCAAATTCACACACACTCACCCCCTATTTCATCAAATTAAATTTCTCTTTTTCCTCATTCATTTTTTTTTTTCACACACATAATACACCTTCACACAGAGTGCAGATAATAGATATAAATATATAATAGATATAGATAATAATATAATAGTAAAATAATAATATACCCATTCATCAAATAATTAAAAGATGAATGGATCAACATCACAATTATCTTTATATCCAATCTACTATGGTTTATTTAATTTAGTAGATAAGGAGAAAAGTAAATTATCAAGTGTACCAATAGCCAAGAGAACATTAGGTACTACTTTACTTAATAATCAAAGTTTTAAAGACACAAGTAATAATAATAATATTGAAAAACAAGTAAATGATAATCCACAATTAACATCATTTAAAGAATCAATTATTCAATTAAATTCATTAATTCAATCTGGATTAGAGTTTCTTAAAATTGAAAATGGATCAACTAATAAACTAGATATTAATTTAGAACAATTGTTTAATAATAGTAATAATAGTAATAATAGTATTAAAATAGATATTCATAGTAATCATCAATATTTAGGATCATTTGTACCATCAAGTAATACATTTATATTTGATGTTGATTTCTTGTTTAGTGATACCATTCAACAACCAACTGTATCCAATTTGAATGGATATACTGTTTTGTTTAGTAGTTTGTTATACTATTTACTAAAACTATCAATGTTGTCAAAGAAATATAATGGTGACAATAGTAATATTCAAAGAGAAGCATTACATTCCGTTGTATCTTTTATCTTGACTCTACCAATGGATTCTTATACTGACTTGATGAATGTATTGAAAAAAGAACAAGATGTAATTGATTCAAGTCATCTATTCACCTATCTCTTACAAGATACAAAAGAAATCAATAATCAATATAAAGATTTATTGAAATTGGAATGTAATGTTGAAACAACAGTATTGGAAGAAAGTATACTTAGTAATATTAGTGGTAATAGTATTAAAGATATTATTCAATTAGTTGGTAAACGTGATAGTAAGATATCATGGTATTTGGGTCAAAGTAAAATAGATTTACCATATTCTAGATCAGATCTTCGTCAAGCATTGTTGGTCGATGATGTAAAGGTACGTCGTGAACTATGTTTTGATGTAATAAAGAAATACGATAGAAGAGTAGAATATGAAAATGCCACTCGTCTATCCAATGTAATTCGTGAGACATGGTTTGAAAATAATACAGATGTTAAACCTGTTATTGTCGTTGGTAGAGAGAGTAGAGCATTCTCTAATCAAGCCACATTGTTTGCCAGTAGCAATTACATTGATCTCACAGATATGATCAAAGAGTCAATCAACAAGATCATTGATTCACTCAATCATGATCATTTTATCAAATCATTTAAATCCATTGTAAACACCGATACTGAACACGATGATATCTTTAAGAAACTATTGGGCGTCACTAGTCATTTATATCCAGTGATTGGTAGATTTAGATCAAATATCTCTACAGGTAATCAAGATAACCTTTCCTCCATGACTCAATTCCATGGATGCATTCAACAATTACGTGAAGTACTCACTATTGTATATACCAAGTCCAATAACATTATTCAAGAACATCAAAACAACAGTTTGAATATCATGGCAGAGGGTGTACAACGTAGAATCAATCATCAACATTTCCAAAAACAAAACCAATACTCTCAAAAACTATTCCAGTTCCTTGATACATTATATGGTAAATCGTTTGGAAAGAATGATAATGTATGGACATATTTGTATCAACTAGAGGAACAATTACATCAAGCACCCAGTTCACCATCAACGTTTTCCGTTCTTCTTCAACGACCTAGTGTGAGTGGCAGTGAGAGATTCAGAACCAATGAATTGGAACCTAAACCAGAACAAGAAGATTCCCTTCAAAAACTCGTTAGAATTGGTGGTGAAAATCTCTATATGAGTCCAAGCACAGATTGGGTAGTCCATGCCACCGATATCATTGAAGCTGTTCCATTGTTTATATATGAACGTACACTGGAAATCGATGGTAAAATATCAACTATCTTTGAAGTTGATCAAGATGGTCTTGAACAAACTATTCGTGCACTTGCTGATCCATGGTCAAAAAACATTCAATTAGTAATTCTATCTGAACATATTTCATTGGCTAGAGAAATATATTTAAATTCAAATCAAAATCTATTAATTAAATATAATGAATTATTAAATCAACATCAACATCAAACTCAATCAATTAAAGATAACATACTTCGTAAAATATTAATTGATAACTCCAATGATCAACAAACTGAAGATTTAATTAAATTGGTATTATATATTGAATCTCAATATGATAAACTTGCTAATCAAGTTGAAGATAATATTGAATTAAATTGGAATCATTCAAATTTTATTACTAGAATTGATTCTTTAACATCATTATTATTTAAAAATAATACTATAGATAATATTATAAATAATAGTAAAGAAATTAAATTAAATGAAAAGAAATCATATGATTTAATTAAATTTTATTTAATGATGAAACAAAGAAGTTATCCAGCATTTCATTTACTTACAACAGAGGCACCTGGATTAGTAGAAGGATTTATTCAAGCTGTATTAGAAGAAGAAATGACACTTGGTAATTTAATTGATTATTTTAAATTAAATGATCAAGTGAATCAGGTATTGAAATCTTATCAAAAGAGATTACTATTAATTGGTAAAAAGGTGATTCAAGAATTTAATTATCAACCAATTGTTGAACAATATTCTAATCAAATGGGTAATACTGGTGATGTTGATAGAGCAACATTACAAGTCATTAGTGATCATGTTACTTTACAAAAACAAGTATCATTATTAGCTGTATTGTTTGAATTAGAATTCATGGATAGTGGTTTAACTGATCCTGATCAACAATCCAATTACATCATATACAATGAACCTAAAGCTGTAAAAGAATTATTGGATACCAATATTGGTCAAATTAAAAGTCAATTATTCTTGGATGCTTTAAATTGGGTTTATAATCAAAACAAAAATGAAAAGGAGTTTAGTGGTGTCAATCCTGGTCATGGTAGTGGAAAAGAGATTGAAGAGATTATATTGAATTCATCAACATTTGAGCAAGAATTGAAATCATATCTTTATTGGGAAGCTAGACAAATGGTTTTAAATCAAATTGATAAACAGAGACCAGAGTTGTATGTGAAAACTAGATTTGAAAAGTATTATAGAAATCATACTAGTCTTGCTCACACCACTGCCAAGAGAAAGGTTGTTTATGATAATGATTTACATCAGTATTTATCTGACCCTAGATTCTCATTTAGTTGTGGAGTGTTGTTTTCAAAGGATGGAACACCATCTCGTCCAACAGGTGCTAGAAAGAGATACCATTTCGTGTATGGTCCATCAAGAGTTAACTTAGGAAAAGATGAGAGAAAATCAGTGGAGATATGGCCTCAGTTTGTTGGTGTCACTGATCCATTGTGTGCTAAACATGCAAAGGATTTCTATAGTCTTATAAACTATAACCCAATCATTCGTACCATCACGGCTGCAGAGAATCTTAAAGTAAGCGAGAATCAGTGGACTGCACTAGTTAGATCTATACGTAATGTACAAGCATTGTTTGTTGAAAGACTAGGGGTTGGTGATATCGAGGATTTAGCATACCAATTCAATCAACGTGGGGGTCTAGCTGTAGCCTCACATAAAGAGTCTGAAGGATACAATGCAGGTCCTACTGCAGGTTACTGTATTCCCAAGGATCTATTATTCAAATTATTTGTAGTTACTCATCAAGATTCAAGAAAACTATCATTACTTGGTATTCCTCAACACCTACACAACATCATTATTAAATTGATGATAGAGATTGCTTCAAAACAAAGTCAATTCCCTACAGCTGGTGAATGGGAGAGATGGGCAAGTAAACAATTTTTATGTGATCAACAAAACTCATTGTTGGATAGATTGGCCAAGAGTAATGAATCATTGAGTAAAGAGGTAGTGAAATACATTGAACAGTATATCAGTAGTACTGGTGGTGTCATTATGCTCCATGTATCTAAATTAGTGAGAATCCTTGGTTCAACAGGTATTCCTTCACCACTGATATCCATGAGTGGCACTGCAGGTAGTAACAAAGACTTGAATTCATCACTATGGTCATCTTGGGCAGAAAGAAAGATAACATTGGGTGGAGAGCAGGTCAATAGATCAGTTGTATTCCCAATGACTAGAGAAATACCACAATCTGGTGTATTGGCAATCAAGTTAAATCCAAGAGCTAATTTACCACCTCCTGATAGAATCAGAGTGCATATGTTTGGTGTATACAAGGGTGATGATGATCAAAAACCTCCTCCTGATGTCCGTTTTGCTTGGGTCATGAGAGCATTTTTGATTCTCAGTGGTCATTACAAAGAGGTGGCATTATCATTAGACGAAGAAGGTCAATTGATTTCTAGATTGGGTTGGATTGGGTTTTTACCATACTCTACCGACCCAGAGGATATCAAGGTACGTCAATATCTAGCTCAACAATTCATCAATGGCAATGACTTTAATCTCAACAAAGATAAAGAGATCATTGATAAATTGATTGAGAAGTTCCCTGCCCATACAACTGTAGGTGATATCACTATCACTGCTGTACCTGGTGTAGATAGTGAGGATCTGTTAGGATTTTCTGCAGAGACGTTGACTCTTCTTGGTGATGAGGCAACCGTTGCAGCCAATATACTCAAAAACAGAGGTATCTCGCTGGATCAGATGAAGGCAAATGCTCAACTCCACAGACAATTTATTGAAGAATGGATACCTTTGTCAAATTTACCAATGGCCGAACAAGATGCTTTGAGAAAAGAGATTGGTGGTAGAATACATCCTCTCACTCTTAGACTCAGAGGACCAGGTGATGACTTTATGAAAGATTTACAAGGTCAGGATGTAGTAGTTTTCTCAATCACCCATCCACAATTACTATCACTCAACCCTGCTCATCTGAGAGACCTAATGTTAATTGGTCGTCCCAACAGTAGTTTAGCAGCACATGACCATGTTTCTCAAGGTAGACACAGATGTTGGTTTGAACGTGATGTCATGTTATGGTATTCTGCTTGTCTAGGTATTGACGATCAAGGAAACAAGATCACAAAATGGTCATTGAGAAAACCAAATGGAAGAAAATCAATTTACAAAGCATTTGGTTGGGGTGAAGATCACTATCAACCAAATTTAGGTACAGACCTTAGAGAAGAAGTATACAGACAAGAAGAAAGAGCTATTCATGTATTCAAATATCTAGAAACCATTGCCAACACCAATACAAATGATTTTGATCAATTGATTAAAAAAGCAAATGATGAATTATTTAATCAAAAGTTATCTCAATTATCTCCAACCCAATTGAGAACAGAAATTGAAATATTATTACAATATGAGCAAAGAATATTGTTGGCCAATAGATATAAACAGAGGGATGTCATTATAAGAGAATCATTGGAAAAGATTAGAGATCAACCAAAATTGTCAACCATATCTCCATTACTATGGTTAAGTCTTGGTGGTTATTTTATTTTAAATGGTACTTCATTGAATTATCAAAAGAGAATACTAAGTATTATTCAAAAAGCATATTTGAAATTAAATCCCAAACTCAATATTCCAGATGGTGATGAATTGTTTGAAAATCAATTAATCAATCAATTAATTGTACCTAGTTTAACTACATCTAAAATTCAATTGGCAGATAGAAAGGGTAAAATGTTTAGTGTGAAAGCCAGTGAAGAACATGTTGAAACTGCTGTCACTCGTAGAAAGGAATTAGTAATTCAATCTAAAAAGAATCAAATGATTAAATCACGTTTAGATGGTTTTAATTCATTGAATGTACCAAGTACAAGTAACAATAACAATAATGAATTAGAATCAATTATTACATTTATTATAATACCAATTCAAGAGAATATTGGTAAATTAGTATCATTTATTACATTGGATCAAGAGATCAATGGAAACTCTATGGAAAAGATAAATAGAATTATTGGTCAATTATTAAAATTATGTATAGGTGCATTAAATAGTATAACTGAATATACACTTTCATCAATCAATAGTAATACTGATGATCAAGGATCAATTAAAAATGAATTATTGGAATTAATTGATAATCTTATTAATAAGAGTACTGGTGAATTGGATATAAAGGTATGGGATACATTGGTTGGTACATATGAATCATTTGGAAAGATTACACCAATCTATGAAGAATCATTAAAGAATCTTACTATGGATCAACATGTATTGGTATCTCAATTGGTATCTCAATTAACTAGTACATTGTTGTTGATTGAAAAGACTGGTAACTACTTATCATTTGATAGAAAAGAATTGACAGATAATCAAGTATGGAGATCATTGGCTGAATATTTTGCTAAAACTATTGATGACCATTACTCTGAATACACTCCATGGACATTGGATCCTAAACGTTATCCATTGTTTTCTCAATTGTATTTTGACTCTGTTGGTATACTAAAGAAAGAATGCAGAGAGTCACAATACAAACTATATTGGTCAGCTCATAGAAAGTTGTATGATTACATTCGGTTCTTTATCTTGATGAAAACTGGTATCATTGATGAATTGGATCAAGTACCTTTTGATCAACTGTTTGGTAAAACTATTGTCTCTACAGATTCATCCAACTGTGAACAAGATCAAGTATTTGTAAGAGCAATTGGTGCATCTGCTCCATGTAAATATGAATTACTATGGAGATCATTTAATCAACTACGTGAAATTACTTTTATAAAGAATGATGGATTCCCTCTACCCCGTGTATTCGCTGTTATTGATCCTTATAATAAGGAGACATTGGATTCATTGAATAAGGTTAATCATGCATTCCTCAGTCCTGTTGGAAGGACACATTATGCTAGTGCTATGACTGAAGGACCTACATTGAATGATAATTTATTTATCACTAGAGATGGTGTAATGGTTGATAGTGAAGGAGAGGCAGACAGTAGATCAGTACTCACTATCGATGATGCTTTCTTTTGGGTTAATGAACGTCAATATTGTTATTTACTAAAGAATATATCAATGTTGACAGACAGTCAAATTGATAAGCGTGTTGCCAGTGAAAAAGAGGCCAAGATATTGTTACCCAAGGGTATATTGGTGGCATCTAGATTCTCTAGACCTGTTGTGATTGGTAGTGTAATAACACTTCATCATCATCATTTAGAGAGTGCTATATCCAATGCAGGATATCCTACTACTGATAAATCACCTTTTCTTTATGAAATGACTTATAACAAGAGTTTGTATCCATTGATTTTCAATCCAAGTCAAGAGACTCATGTTAATCTTCCACAAGAAATTGATTGGCTTCAAATTGAAACTGTTGATCAACTTAAACAACCATCTGATAAATCAAAGATCCTCGATGCCATAGCAAAGAGACTAATACCATTTGTTGAGAAATACCCTACCATCATTGTCAAGGGTGCTGCTGAATCTGGTGCTAGAAATCTATCTAGATTTGATTTATGGAATGAGGAAACTAAAAAGATATCTGATGTGCAAATAAAGAATGCTTGTGAATTTATATTCCATATCTCTAGATCACAGAATGTCGTCATTCAGCGAGCCATTATCTCATCACCTCTATTTTGGATGAGTGAATTTGCTGTTCGTAGATTAGTTGAACGTCAGATAGCAGACTATGGTGTTGCAGTAGAGTTGAATAGGTATCCTAAAGACTCTGTGTATGGTACATTGAGAATCATCATGTCTACTTCATCACCATCTTCCACCTCTCCTCAAGATCTTGATAAACCATCCAATTGGGATGCATCACATCCTATTTCTTTGAATAGTTTACAAATTGCCACTAATGTTGGTAGACAAGGTTCACTTGATTGTCTTACACCAGATATGATAAAATCAGAGTTGAAGGAATCCTTTATCCTCGGACTCCAACAAGCTGGTAAATATGTCATGTCGGCCATGTCAAAGTTTGGTCCAACCTATTGGTCACAACCAGTGGAATTGTATGAAAAGAAATTTGAATCATTCCATACCCGTTTCCCCAACGTCGTTGAAAAGGATGCTACAGGTATACCTATATGGTGGCCTCGTTATCTCATGTTGGATTTCATTCCTGAACCAGTATGGATTAATAAAGATACTGGTGATGTCGTTGAATCCCCCAGATTACTAGATATCGTCATTCCTCCAATTACATCTAGTCAGTCTGACCATGCCAACAAACCTATTTATCTACTCAAAGATTTGGCAACAGGTTTGGAATTTGAAGGTGAGATAAAGACAATGAAATTCTGGCACTTGGAGCCTAATGTCGGTGTGGGTTTATGGACTAATTACTGGAAGAGGGAATTGGAATACAATCGTCTACAATCCAATGATAAGAAGACCATTGATTGGGATCTTGTTGGAGAGAATGATAGAAGGGTCATTCAAAACTTTTTATTGGTTGGCAAACAGTTTATCAAGACCTTGCCAAAATCATTGTTGAATAAGGTTGAGAGTATTGATATTTTGTCAAAAGAGAATCAACAACAACATATCTTGTCACCAATCAAGGTGTATAATAATGGATCAGTAGTTTCACCATCTAATCTATCACTCACTCAACTGTTGATGGATCAAATGATAGTTAAATCTGGTTTAAAGGATTGTGATGTTAATCAACCAGTGGAATTCATTGAACGTGGTACATTGTTTGTTAAGCAGTATGTCAAAGACAATAACATAAACCTGGATGTCAAGGATAAGATAGCCAATGCTATATTCTATGAAAGAGTTGCAGAAAGATATTTGGATTCCAAACTATCACAACCCTTGACACCTTTTGTTGATATACTCACTACATGCAGTCATGATACATTTGATAAACACTTTAGTCACAGATTAACCTTTGCAGTGATCACTGGTAAACGTACATTGATGAACCATCATTTCTATCCATTCTTTGCATCGTTTATTCAAAAGATTGGTAGTGTCTATGGTCACCATTCATATCCATTGAATGTAGTTGGTTGCCATGATTCATGGTTGGACTACAGTATCGATGGATCAGTGTATATATCACGTTGTCAAATGATGATTGGACCCTATGAAGACAAGATACTTGAATTCTCAATCCCCTTAGATAAAAAGGTCCAATTACACTCATGTTTTATTTTAGAGTTACCCAATGAAAATGAAATAGAGTATTTTGATAAACTGTCAAAGAAGTTGATTAGTTCCAATGTATATGTTATGAATGACAGTAAGAAATCCATTGAAAGATGTGATGATAAATTATGGATTAAATCAAAGTTACCAGACATCATGGAATCAACAGGTGGTGGTGTACCACTTCGCATACCAGAACTAGTACTACTAGATCCCAAAGCTATATTAACTAAGCATGATGGACTAGATATCGTTAAAAAACAAATGCCATCTCTATCAAAGAAATCCAGTGGATATATTCTACAACCTCGTGCCAACACTACAGAGGCTTTCAATGTATATTATGAAACTAGTCTAAGTGATTCAATTAAAAGAATGTTGGATATTCAGGATAAAGATGATAATAGCCATACTCAATATTTGCTTAGTGAATTTATAGAGTCTGTTAAAACTGTTGTTGGTCAAAAAAGATTTATCATTCGTATGAATGCATGTGTTGGTGGACAAACTACTCTTTCTATCGTTGAAGGAAACACAGAAAAGGATCGTATCATATCACCAGGACTCAATGGATGTAAATGGGGATTGGTTGTTAATATTCTAAATAACTTACCAGTGCAAATTAAAAAGAAAGATTGGGATCATTGGTCAGATATCGCTCAGAATCTATTAGAGGAATTGGATCTCCCCTTGATTGGTATTGATATTATACTTACATTAAAAGATAATCAATACATTCCATGTATCCTAGAAGCCAATGCTAGACCTGGTAGTTTGATTATGGCTGAAACCATACATTTCAACAAGGATACAGGATTGATGGAAAGTATCTCTATGTGTACACCAATATCAACTGAGTTTTGGCATCAAGTAGTTCGAAACTCTCATTTACACATAAAGGAAATTGTTCAATTAGTATCTGAATCACATTTACTCTTAAAGAGTAGATATAATTTCAGAGAGTATTCTGATAAAACACCACTCACCACTCAAGAGATCAATGTCCTTAAAGATCGTCAACAGTCTATTGTCCAAATGCTCAATACAGCAGTCAACCAATATGGATTTGAGAAAGATCAACAGGCAGTATTGGTAGGGTCCAATGGAAGAAATCGTCTCTTTATGGGCCACACTGATTTCCCTGGATTGGGTGGATTTACAGTCAACTCTAATTCCCTTGCTGAATTATTATGTATCACTCAAATTATTAAAGATACCCAACAACCGGGTAGAATTATATTAAGTAATGAGAACACTACATTCTTCCCGAAGACTTCATTTGATATCCAAGAAGAAATTCTTTATAAACTATTACATTACAGTTCAGCAAACAAAGATATACTATGGTCCAGTAAGAATTGGGAAAGTTATATCAAATGTTCATTGGCCTATTTATTATATAAAAAAGATGAATTCCCATCCAGTGTATCACGTGATATCTCATCACTAAAGGCCAAGGGATTATCAATCCATTGTCATATCTCTAATCAAGGTCTCCTCGGTCTCTCATCTAAGGGTGGTCTTAGTAGTAGCTCAGCACTTACGGGTGCATTTTCAATAAGCTTAAACTCTTTATTCAAATGGAATTTAACATTAAATCAAATAGCTAGTATTGATTATGGTGAATATTTCTTAGGTAAATCTGCTGGTGCATCTGATTTAACAACTCAATTGATTTCAAAGAAATCTAAAATCTCTGTGATTGGATCCATTCCAGAGGTGTTGTTGAAAACCATTAAATTCCCATCAGACATTGTAGTATTGACGGCAGAAAGTGATACACCTCGACTATCTACTGAAAGAGGTAAAGAATGGATAACAACTAAAATCAAAGAAGGTTATATTAAAAATAATACTACTGAAGAAATCATTCAATGGGCTTTCAACATTATGAAATCATTTGGATCAGCAGTCGTTATTCAAGCTATTGAATTAATTAAAAATCAATTTACAACAAATCTAGATTACTCTATGAATCAAACTGGTTTAAGTAAAATTGAAATTGATAAAATATTAATTTGTTTAAATAAGAATGGATTATTAAGGGATTTATCTATGAATGGTGAAATAGAAAATCAATTTCCTGAATTTAAGAATAATAGATTCCAAAGATATCTATTGATTTATAAATTATTATTAATATTACCAGAAAAAGAAATTGATAATTCTGGTATGATTACATTTTGGTATAGAAAATCCATACTTTATGCTTTATCTGAATTGGAAAGAGGATTTGTATATCTAAATTTAATTTCAAGTATTAATCAATCTAATGGAAACGAACATCAAGTAAGAAAAGACAAATTAATTTTATCTCTAATTAAAATCGTCAAGACAGCACATGATGGAGATAAACAAATTCAAGATTACAGAGACGGTTTTAAATCAACACCATGGTCAAGTGATCCACTTAATGATCAATCAAACGATACTATCAAAAAAACTATTATTTCTTTAAATTCTTGGTTACAAAAGTCAACTAACACATCTACCAATAACAACAACAATAATAATAACCCAACAAATATTAATAATGGTGGTAATAGTAGTGGTAGTCGAAATAACAATAGTTCATCCTCTTTCTCCTCCTTATCTAGCGACCAGTCATTATATGAATGTTTTATTGATTATTTTGATATTACCAATAACAAGATTAGTGAAAACAATATTCAAGATAACTGTAAACCCTATGAATATGAACTCGCTTTAAAGCCAGGAGGTTTCCAAAGATCCTTACCAGAGTTTGATCAACTTTCAGATATTTTATACAAAGAATTCAATCATATGGCGGCAATGAGAATTTCAGCAGCTGGTTTAGGTGGTAGTGTCGCTGTGCATGCACACCATTCAGTTGTTAATTCAGTTATCGCATGGATGTCTAGTAAAAACTTTAAAATCTGCAGAATAGAATGCCCTGGCGCACCGAGCCAGACTCTATTTCAGTAAAATATATGATATCACCATCAATCTCTGACAACAAACATGTTTATATTATTTTTATCCATATTCTTCTTTTTCTTCTTCTTCTTTAACCCCACACACTTTAACACACTCTCACACCCCCTATCTTGAATATTATAATAAATTAAATAATAATGAATATAGATCTATTTTTTTTTGTTATTTTTGTTTT
>Ga0256895_1000220_pt1 | contig 12390 bp, 11 predicted proteins | sample MC6MC0668MT_FD_190194 | JGI IMG/M metagenome (GOLD analysis project Ga0256895, IMG submission 190194) | Metatranscriptome of enriched soil aggregate microbial communities from Iowa State University, Ames, United States - MC6-MC0668-MT... | ecosystem: Environmental > Terrestrial > Soil >... | reverse complement strand
TTTGGACAAGCAAAAAGTGGAAGAAGAAATAAACTACTTAACATAATGTAAGCCGCCTACACAATTTCAATCTTTTCTCTTTGAAACCGCTCTTGCAAGGCTTCGTACTTTTGTTCTTTGGCAATGGTGATGATGAGCCTGCCTTTTTCGCAGGCTATTTCTACCACATGGCCCGGCTTGAAACCGCTATCCTGTAGCCATTTGCCGGCCAGCCGCAATGCCGGGAATGAGGTGGTTGTTCTACTGTTGATGCCCCTGAACGCATAGCGGCATACCGTCATGCGGCGGATGGGTTTGGTAATGCGGAGTGTTTTTACTGTTTGCATAGCTTAGCTTTTTTGTTGGTACAAAGCAACAACCGCCATGTATTGTTTCCTACAAAAATTGATTGTGTGTTACAACAGAAAAGCTTGTATTTTATGTATCTTTAGGCTTGCATAATCTAATTTGAAAAAACTAAATTTGCTCCTATGACAACACATACTGCTATGCCGAACCACAAAGTACATGAAGGCCGCAACATTAAACGTTTTCGCGAAATGCTGGGTATAAAACAAGATGCCCTGGCTTTTGACCTTAACATGAGCCAGCAGGCCATATCCTTGCTGGAGCAGAAAGAAACCATTGATACTCCCCTACTCCAACAGATTTCTGCTATTTTGAAAATACCGGTGGAAGCTATTCAGAATTTTGATGAAGAGCAGGCGATCACTATAATTTCCAGCACGTTTAATGATAATGCTCAGGTAGGTACTGTAATCAATAATTATAATCCTATTGATAAGCTGATGCAATTGCATGAGGAAAAGATTGCTCTATATGAAAGAATGTTGAAGGAGAAGGATGAAATGATGGCGAGGTTGGAAAAGTTGATTGAGGGGAAATAAACTACGATAAACCAAACTATGGAAAACAAAGATTACGTTCAAGGAACATTATTTGAGAAAGACTTTTTAGTACGAACATTAGGGAACTTGGCCAATCAACCTGACATTGCTTTAACAGAGTTAATTGCAAATGCTTGGGATGCTGGAGCTACAGAAGTGGAAATTTTTATCCCAGAAAAGTATGGTGAACCATTAACGATTAAAGACAATGGAACAGGTCTTACTCCGGAGGAGTTTAAAACTCGTTGGATGAAACTTGGTTACAACAGGATAAAAAACCAAGGAAAAAAAGTCGTATTTCCCAACGGCGTTGATTTTAAAAGATATGCTTATGGACGAAATGGCGTAGGTCGACACGGCCTATTGTGCTTCAATGACGAGTATAGTGTTATTACAAGCAAAAATGCCATTCAATCCACTTTTCAAATAACAACACAAAGTGAGAAAGAACCTTTTGTAATAAAAAAAGAAGAGCAAAAAAAAAGCGAAGGTGCAAGGCACAACTTTACAGGTTACTGTAACAAAAAACCTTCCAAAGTCAAGTGATATTAACGATGTTATTTCAGCCCGCTTTTTACATGACCCAAACTTCAAAATTATCATAAATCGTAAAATCATTGACCTTGCCACACATGCTGGTCTTATTAAAACAGTTGATTTTTTATTTGAAAATTACAAATTCAAAATTCATTTAATTGACACCAAGAAGTCAAGAAAAAATACATTATATCAGGGAGTTGCTGTATGGCAATCCGGTAGATTAATTGGAGAACCCTCTTGGGCTTTGGGATCAAGTATTATACTTGATGGCAGAACACAAGAAGCAAAAAAATACTCCATTGTTATAGAAACTAGTGACTTAGAGCAATATATCAGAGAAGATTGGTCAGGCTTCAAATATAATAAAGACTTAAATATAATTTTTTCGAAGTTAGCTGAAAAAGTGTCTGAAGTATTTTCTGAAATTGCAGTTGAGAATATTGAAGATACTAAGAAAAATGTCAAAAAATTATATCAACAAGAGTATAATTCATTAACTCCCTTAGCCAAATATGAATTTAATGAAGCCTTAGAACATATAGCAAAAACTAATCCTACAGCAAGGCAAGATTCTATTAATCTTGCAATGGAAACTTTAATAAATTTGGAGAACACAAGAGGAGGAAGTGAGCTTTTACAGAAGATGTCAAATTTTAATTCTGAAGATGTCGAAGGTCTAAATAAACTGTTAGACAATTGGACAATAAAAGATGCTTTAACTGTATTGGATGAAATTGACAAAAGGATATCCGTTATCGAATCAATTAGAAAATTATCGTCCGATAAAAGTGTTGATGAATTACATGTACTTCATCCTTTAATAGCAAGTGCCAGATGGATATTTGGCCCTGAATTTGACTCTCCCGAATATTCTTATAATAATCAATTGCACACAACAGTTGAGAAAGTTTTTGGCAAGAAAATAGATAGAAGCGTTTTCAACAATTCTCAGAAGAGGCCAGATATTGTTGTAATGGGCAACTCTACTTTTTCAATTAACTGCACAAATGATGTCGATACAGATTCTGGAATATCTAACATAAAAAAAATTCTGATTATTGAACTGAAAAGAGGTGGGTTTAAAATTGGGAAAGAAGAAAGAAATCAGGCTGTAGGATATGTTGAAGATTTTATGAATTGCGGAACTATTATTGGAGATCCTTACATTAATACATTCGTTGTTGGAGAATCATTTTCAGAGAAAATACAGCCTATTCAAACGATTAGAAATGAAAATCAAGTGGAAATGGGAAAAGTGCAAATTTGTTTGTTTTCTCAGATTGTAGATTCATCCGAAAAGAGACTTTTTAATTTGAGGAGTAAGCTGTCGGAAAGATATTCGGAATTTACCGACCATGAAATTCTAACAACGCAAACAAAAATTGCAATCTAATAATGCTACAATAAATATCGCCCCGTTGAACGTTAGCAGCAAAACAACCGACATATCGCAAGACTGAAATATCTGAATGGAACTTTGGAATTATATACAAATATTAGGGCAAAAAAAACAAAGTTGGTTTTTCAAAAAAGACAACCTTGAAGAACGGCTTCTTGCTTTGACCAAAATTTTGGAATTAGGTTATCCAAGTTCTATCCAAAATTTAATTCCGTTTCTAAAAGATGACAGCAAAGAAATTCAATATACAACTTGTAAAGTAATAACTCAATTATTCAAAAGAATAGAAACTAAAAAGGATTATTATTACACATTAAAACATTGCGACATTTCAAAATCAGATCTTGATTTGTATGGTCAAAATTTTTTAATTGAAGATTGTGTAGCACTATATTCGATTGCAACACTTAATAGCAACGGGCATATAAGGGAAAAAGCTATAATGAAGCTCGCTGACACCAACAGCGAAAAAGCTATTCCCTTTATTGTTTACAGATTAGCCGATTGGGTTGAAGCTGTTAGACAAGCCGCATTAAATAGTATTAAGAATTTTAAGAAGACAGTATTTATAAAGGCGCTCGTTGACAATTTGGCAATTTTTGAATGGTTGCAAAAAGTTGAAAGAGTAGATTTGAGTTCGGTTCATTGTGACATAATGAACTTTATAGTTGTAGAAAACAAAAATTATGTAATTGAACATTTCAAAACATTTACCGATAGAGCAAGAATTTTAATTACAAAGCAAATTGTAAGTTCAGATGATATTACGCTTGATGATTTAAAAATACTTTTAAACGACAAACATTTTTTAGTTCGCAATTTTGCTTTGTCTCATTTCGATAAATTAACACAAACTGAGATTGATAATCTTTTAATTGACAAATCTGCAAGGGTAAGAATACATACGCTTTACAATCTAAAAGCCAAAGAAAATTTTCCGGAGGTAGTGTTCCCTTTCCTATCAGATAATTCCGCTTCAATCCGCGACTTTGCCCGTTATTCGTTAAAGAACAATATTGCTGACTTTGCTACAATTTATAACAACAACCTATTAAGCAAGACAAACATTATTGGTTCTTTAAGCGGACTTGCTGAAACAAACGGAAAAGATTTTGTAGAAACAATTGTACCTTTTTTGAACCACAAGAAAATAAAAATCAGGAAATCAGCATTTTTAGCACTTAAACAAATAGACAATATCAAAGCTTACGAATTCGCTTTACAGAATTTAGGCAGTGAATACGTTGGAATACGAAATATAATTATTGATTATTTAGCCAACATATCTACAAAAGAAGTGCTGCAGAGAGCAAGAGAGATTTATGCCGGGGGCCAATACGAATTAAAGAAATCCATGTTAAAGCTATTCAGCAAAGTTGGAAAGTGGACAACCATTGCAGATATTATGATCGGAACGATTGATGATAACGAAAATATCAGACAATTAAGTTTTGATCATTTACAGCAATGGCGAAAGAAGGCGACAACTTATTGTACTCAACCCAAACAAGGCGAGCTTGAAAGAGCAAATCAAGTTTTTAGATTTGTTTTTGAGGTACACGAAGAGAAAAAGTATTTCACTCAAAACCCGTTGAAAGAAATTGACTTTTATTTGCGATAAATAAAGAGAGCCTGCCAGCCAGCAATATTGCCAAAAGCTGTGCTAAAAAAAGCCAGGCCGACCCACCAACCAAACGTATTGCGGGTTGTTATTTTCGTCTGTCGGTTAGGCATATTTTCAGGCATATTGTTTTTTATGAGGATGTGCCCCTGCCCTATTTGTTGTTGAAATTTTAGCGGGCAGGGGTCGGGCTATCCGCTGTATCTTTTGGTGCTGGATAACGAGCAAATTTCCGCAAAAAAGAGGATAAGAAGAAACAAAGAATAAAGTTCCTATTAAGGGTTACAACCCCAGCCCCAGAAGGATGCCGCTGCTATCACTTACGCGTGCAGGTTTTATAATATTTTCTAGCTACATACAAAATATTTATCAATTAAAAACGGGGAAAACCCCGTTTTTTCTATTTAACCACTTTTGTACATTGTTCCCTAAAAAAGTAGGGTTTTCCAGTATTGCAAGATTTAATAAGGTAAATTAGATTTGTTCATTAAATATTTAATGACGATATATTATTTGTAATTAAGAGTTAACAGCGAACTTAAAGTAAGTCTAAAAAATGAATCAAAGAGTTAGAACATATTTAATTGAGACTGCAATGCAGAAAGACAAATTTGTTTATTACAGCGATGTTGTAAAAGACTGTGGTTTGGACATTGATATCAGCACAGATTTTGGTAGACAACAGCTAAGTGAAGTCTTAGGACTTATTTCTGAATTTGAAAACAATCAGCAACCGCCAAGACCTTTGCTGAGTTCATTAGTAATTTACAAAGATAAAAGTAGAAATGACCATGGAGACGGATTTTATAAAGTTGCAGAGCAACTAGGCAAAGGAAGTTTTAAAAAGCTTAAGGACGATTTGTATGCTTTTAGTGAAGCAGAAGAGTGCAGGAAATTTTGGCGACAAAATGACAACTATCAAAAATTTGCTTCGATTACTAACAGTCCAATATTCCGAAATAAAATGGAGTTTTTTAAGCAAGATGAGTTAAGCTTTTTTAAAGAATGGCAATATAGGGTCTACAACCCAAACGATGATATACACAGAAAGGCAAAGAATTATCTAATGGCAACCGTTTGGGAAAAAAGCATTTATTTGGGACGAGAGATTATAAACCGCCTGCAAGGTTTTGAGTTGGATGGAAAAAAGTATTGGAGTCAAAGAGGTTGGACTGAAAAAGATGAAGGTGTAAATATTCAGGCTGCAATTGTAAAGCCATATACCTGGGTAAAAGTATTTCGCAACAGTGACAAAGGAAGAGATATTTTCTTTACGTTTGGTTTAGATGCCCATCCTAAAGTAGAAGCATTTGTATTTAAAATCGACTGTCAGGACAAAAGAGATTCTAAACTATCACAAAGTCAAATTGACCTCTGTAAATCACTCATTCCTGCCACCGCAAAATGGAATGAAATTGCATTTGATGATTTAATTACTGAAAATTGGGATTCTTTAATTGAAATTTGTGTCCGTTTTATTCAAGAACATATTAATCTTTATGATGCGATTATTGAGGCCGTTTGGGGTGCAGCAATTCCATCAACTCTTTTTCAAAACAAACTCATCAAGAAAGAAAAGCCCAAAGGCGGTTACGAATCAATGCCCGAGACGAAAAAGAATTTCAAAGGTGTTGATGTAGATTTTCAGGGAAAAGCTAAAGAACAAAAAGACTTAGGCGATAAAGGCGAAATATTAGTAAAAGAGCGAGAAATAAATTTTCTTAAAGAAAAAAATTTACACGATAAATCAGCATTAGTTGCCATTGTCCAAGATGGGAAAGGTTATGATGTTTATTCATTTGACGAATTCGGGAATGAAAAATTTATTGAAGTAAAGACAACAACAGGCAATGAATATTCCTCTTTCTTTCTTAGTGAAAATGAAATCGACTTTATGCTTTTAAACAAAAATAAATATTGCATTTATCGTGTTTATAATTATGATGAAGAAAATAATTTTGCAGAGTTTTATGAATTGAAAGGGGATGTTGAAAGCCAGTTGCTCATGAAGCCGACAGAGTATAAAGTTTTATTGAAAAAAGAAAATTGATTAGGCAAATATGATACGCTAAATTGAGTTTGGCATTCCATCTAATCATTTTTGCTAAACACTAAATGGTTAGCCCTTAATTGTAATAAGCTAAACAAACTAAAAGAAACAAAACAATGTGTGAATTTTGGAGAAATATTTCAACCCACCTTTCAGCAAATAAAGATTTAATAAACCTTTGTTTTTGGTCGTTTACAGGAGTCATTGCATTCCTGACCTATAAAAATGCTAAGAAAACACTTTTTAACCCAATTCGCAGTGAAATGGTAAAGTACCAAATGAAGGTTATAACCGACTTCATTGACAAGCATACTTCAAAAGGATACGATTTTGATACTTCAATCGACTATTCCAACCTGCTTAAACTAAATTACGAAACAGATTATCTATTAGATATATTAACAAATGCACTTAAGTTCGAGAACCATTCTTTTGATGAGATAGATGATGAGAGATTAAGTTTTTGCAAAGAAAATCTTGGAGGTTTATTTGAAATTCGTTTAGATCACGAAAAACTGGACTTAGAAGCTATTTATGGTGACTTTGAAACTACAAGGCAATACGTTCAGACTAAATACATAAAAGAAAAAGAAATTTTGTATAAACATCTTTTTTTACAACGTTTTTACCTAACAAAAAGGTTTTATGATTTTTATACAGATTTGATAAATCTAAAAACAAATCCGTTTATTCCGGAAATAATGAAGCATGAAATTGATAATATAATTAAAAACATTTATTTTAATATCGGTGAGTTATTTAAGCTTTTAACAAAACATATTTCAGAACAAACACAAACCAATTACCAAGCAGTTTACTCCCAATTTATAAAAGTAAAAAAAGATCACAAGCCAGATTTAGAAAAACTGAGGAGCATAATTTCCAGCTACTTTAAAGTAAACACAGCTTAAAATCAGACCTAAATGTTTTTTCGGAAACATTAGCTTGATATCTTTAAGTGTCCAAAAACCAAAGCCTTTTGACTGCTACATTTAAAATACTAAACCCAGCAATTCAAAATGACTATCAAAGATTAAAGGAAACATTTCATTTTGATAGCTATTATGCAATACAAATCCTGATTAGGAGATTTGATGTTATAAGCATGTTCTTTTGGAATAGTGAACATATGAGTGAGGAGCAAGTAAATGAAAGTCGATAATTTTTTAACTTTGGTTGGGCTCCCCTAATGAAACTCTTTCTCAGTGAACACAATTACAATATTTCGCATCAATTAATTCAAACTCAGAAAATAGACAATGATTGGGCGGACGCAGTATTGCTGCAGTCTGGTCGATTAGCGTTCTGTAAGCAACTTTTAGATTATGAAAAAGCGGGCCTTCTTAAATTCAACAATGTCAAAGAAAATGAATTTTGAATTGAATATTTGAATAAGCAAATTGGACATGCATATTTTGAAAGAAAAAGTGTGGATTTTTATAGAAATGAAATTGTTGGGAGAATTATTAAAGACAAGAAAACAAAAAATCTACTTACAGAAAATGAAATAAAATTAAAACTGAGAGAAATAATTAAAAATCCCTTTGGTCAATTTATTAGCTATGCTACCACGGAAGAAATAGATGAATACTACAATGAAAAAGGTCATCACCATATTTTAAGAATCCAAAGTTATGATGACTTTGATACTAATGATACCTTTGGCGGAATTGAGTATTGTAAGTATGTTGATTTGATTGAAATTATTTGTGGAGTAGCAATTATGCATACAGATGCATGTATTGAACTCACAAAAATGAATTCGTCTGTTGACATGCACAACATTCTATCTTATATGTATTTCAAAGATAGCACGATAAAAATATACTCAAATTATTTTGGAGTGAGTGATGAAACAATTGAACAAATGATTTCATGTGTGACATTAAGCAAAGAAAATTATGAGTACTATTTAGATATCCCTGCCCCAGCTCCACCAATGTATTTTCAGATTTCTGAAAACCAGTTAATTCGCTCAGTCGCAGGATGTCTCGGAAATCCATTTAGATTTTTAAATGCAGAGTTAAAGCGAAAATATAAAAGAGATTATGATATAGCTGTTAATAATCGAGAAATAAGATTTAGAAAAGAGCTTTTCTTGTTCTTTCCTCATGAGCGAATAGTGAAAATTCCTAACGAGGTTAATCTTTCATTTAATGGAATGCGTACTGATATTGATGCTGTTGTTTATGATACAGAAACTAAAACTCTGGGGATATTCCAATTAAAGTGGCAGGATCCTTTTGGTCACTCAATGAAAGAACGATTTAGTAGAATCTCAAACCTATTTCCAAAGGCAAATGAGTGGATTGAAAAAATGAAGTTTTGGTTTTCAAATAATGATACAAAGACTATTTTAAACTCCTTACAAATCGCAAAGCATTTTCCTAAAGCCAATGAAATTTTAGAAGTATGTGTTTTTGTTATTTCAAGATATGATATTCATTTTACCGGAGTCGAGACAGACGAAAGAGTTGCTTGGGGATCATGGCATCAAGTAATAGAGCCACAAGCACGTATTGAAACTAAATTTGACAACCCTATCAGAGAGATGTTTGTAAAGCTCAAAACTTTTACTCCTGAGGATAGAATGAAAAGAGAAGAAATGCCTACACGTCAAAATTTTGAAGCAGAAGTTGGAGATTATAAAATATACTACAAAGAGTAAAATATTACGCGGCTTCGCCGCTAACACCCATGCCCACCCACCACCCAAGCGTACTGCGGGTTGTTATTGTCGCCTGTCGGTTAGATATATTATTTTTTGGAGGTGCGTTGTCTTGATGTACAATACCCCACTAGTAACAAATTTATTTGTCTTAAATTTGAACTTCAATCACTAATCATGACTGATATTCAAGAACTTATTCGTGATCTTACCGCTTTTCGTAATGAAAGGGACTGGAGCCAGTTTCATAACCCTAAAGACCTGGCGCTGGCCATTAGCATTGAAGCGGGCGAGTTGCTGGAGTTGTACCTGTGGAAGCATGCGGAAGAGGCTAATGTGGAAAAGGTAAAGGAGGAGCTGGCAGATATTTTATCCTTTGCGTTGCTGCTGGCTGACAAATACAAGCTGGATGTAAAACAGATTGTACAGGATAAAATTAAGAAGAATGGAGAAAAATATCCGGTTGATAAGGCCAAAGGAACGGCTAAGAAGTATGATGAACTATGAGTACAGTCTTCCCTGAAATATTAATAGATATATCGGAGCCATACTCTTTCAGCAAGGAAGGGCTTGAGCAAATAAAGCAAAACCGCTGGGCCATAAACCAATGGCCGCTTGTGTATTTTATAGATAGCAAAGGGCGAAAAAAGAAATGCTATATTGGTGAATCTACCCAAGCTATAACACGCATCGCCAGCCACCTCGCTAATAAAGAGAAAGCTGTTTTAGATCAGCTACTACTGATTGGTAGCGACTGGTTCAATAAATCAGCTACACTTGATATTGAGTCGACTCTTATCCGCTATATGTCGGCCGAAGGCAGCTATGACCTAATGAATGGCAACTATGGACTAAAAACGCATAATTATTACGAGCGTAAAATATACCGCGAAGTGTTTAGCCGGATATGGGAACAGTTGATAGAACGAAAGGTTGTACGCCGCTCCCTAACGGATATTGAGAACTCACCGATATTTAAATATTCTCCTTACAAATCATTGAACGAAGACCAATACAGATCATTGCTCGAAATACTGGACGGCCTTACTACTAAGCAATCAAACAGGATATTTGTAAACGGAAGCGCAGGTACTGGAAAAACCATACTGGCAACTTACCTGATGAAACTGCTGAAATCGGATATTGAGGTAGCGGACAATGAGGAAGAACTGGATAGTAGCAATGGTACATTGCGGGAGATACGCTACATCAGGCAGTTTCAACAACAATACCCCAATGCCCGGATTGGGTTAGTGATCGCGATGGATTCACTACGCGGTACATTAAAAGATGTATTTAGTAAGATGCCTAACTTAAATGCGAGCATGGTCATTAGTCCCTCTGATACCTTCAAGGGTCCAAAATACGACCTACTGATTGTAGATGAAGCACACCGCTTACGGCAATACAAGAATATTAGCTGGAGGGGTACATTTAAGAAGAATAATGAAAAACTGGGGCTTGATGATACAGGCACCGAGCTGGATTGGATATTAAGCAACAGCAAGAACCAGATATTCTTTTACGACCGTGACCAGGAAGTACGTCCTTCGGATGTAAATGAAAGCCGTTTTTTAGACCTGCTGAAGAATAAGGCGACACTAAAGCTAAAGCTCCGTTCGCAGATGCGGGTCATAGGCGGGGCTGACTACATTACATTTATAGATGAACTGTTACGCCTGGAACGGGAAACAACAGAACAATTTGAAGTGGACGAATATGAGTTGAAGGTGTTCGACTCAATTATTGATATGCAGCATGTGCTACAGGAAAGAGAGCGGAAATATGGCTTATGCCGTATGATCGCAGGCTATTCCTGGCCCTGGTCTTCTAAGAAAGATAAGGAAGCAATGGACATAGAGATTGAAGGCATTCATTTCCAATGGAACCAGGTAAGCCGCGACTGGATCAATTCGCTTACGGCTGTAAACGAGATTGGTTGTATTCACACAACAATGGGTTATGATCTGAATTATGGTGCTGTCATATTCGGACCTGAGATAAGCTATAACCCTGCTAAGCAATGCATCGAAATTGATCCCGACCAGTATTACGATAAATATGGCAAGCAGGGAGTTGATGGTAAGCAACTCAAAGATTATATTATCAATATCTATAAGAATATGATGTCCCGTGGTATCCGCGGTACATTCGTATATGCCTGTGATGCTGCATTACGCGAATACCTGAAAAAGCATATACCCACCTTTGGCTCAAAGACTTCTGCAATACCTGCATTCAGAATATTATCGGCGGAAGAGGTGCTTGACAACAATCGTGCAGTTGCCATCGTAGATATAATGGCCGCAGCCGGTAGCTTCAGCGATAACCAACTCCCGGAACAGCAGCAATGGATAGAGCTACCAGAAGATATAAAAGATAGGGACAATTATTTTGTATGCAAGGTAGTAGGCGAATCTATGAATAAGATAATTAAAAACGGTTCCTATTGCCTATTCCGGCGCGATACGGGGGGCAGCCGGGAAGGCAAGATCGTATTAGTGCAAAGTACGGATATACAGGATGCGGATTTTGGCTCGGGCTATACGGTGAAGGAATATCATAGCAGCAAGCAAACCACAGAAGAAGGCTGGCGACATGAATCTATTACTCTAAAGCCTTTGTCAGATGACACTAGCTACCGGGATATTGAGTTGTCGAAAGATGCATTACTGTCTTTGAAAGTGGTCGGTATCTTCAAGGAAGTATTAGACGTTTAGCGTTTACATGTTTCTCCCCCGCGTGAGGGATATTTATAGTTACTTCCATATATAAGCCAGACTTTATTCCCCTTATACCTGAAGATGCTTTAAAACTTATATACCAATATTAATAAAAATATTTTCCAGCAGTCGAATCAGTCGATTGTGTTTCTGGCTTCGCAACTCAAATATTCCCTTTATTAGCATAAACTCGCTAAACCAAAAAAATAGTATAAATAGTAGCGTCATGCCGATTACCGGCTTGAAAAAATATATTACTGCTTCGAAAGAAGAAAACATTTTTGGTACTGCCGTTATCGCTGCAAAAACAGCGGCAATAATTACACTGATAAATGTAAGAAATACTTGAAGAAACTGATATGGATACCTGGGATATTGCTCTTCAGCTCTTAAAGCCTCAATGATATATTGAATGGTATCGGGATTGCATTTATTTCTTTCTGATAAATATACATTTAATCTATAGAGCTGGACAGAACGGATGGTTGTATTTCGCTTTGCC